>Ga0209542_10003138_pt1 | contig 35728 bp, 32 predicted proteins | sample RifCSPhighO2_01_FD_184028 | JGI IMG/M metagenome (GOLD analysis project Ga0209542, IMG submission 184028) | Soil microbial communities from Rifle, Colorado - Rifle CSP2_plank highO2_0.1 (SPAdes) (version 2) | ecosystem: Environmental > Terrestrial > Deep subsurface > Rock core/Sediment ...
CAGTTTTCTCCCGGACAAAATGGGCGCGGGCGCCGGAAGTTCCGGCGCCCACTTCATTTTTTATAAACTGTTCTCAGACAGATTTAGTTACAACCGCCTGCTCTGCCGATTTATAGATGTCTCCCGCACCCATCGTAATAACTAAGTCTCCTTTGGTAGGGCCATTTTTTATGTAGTCAGTCGCCGCATCAAGAGAAGAGAGGGTTCGTGCCTTCTTACCGTTCTGCGCGACCTTCTCTGCCAATACTTCGCTTGTCACCATGGGGTCCGGCTCTTCCCGCGCGGCAAATATGGGTGCGATCAGCACTTCGTCAGCATCGCCAAACGCCGCAGCAAACTCGTTCATAAACGCCTTGGTGCGGCTATAGAGATGCGGGTGAAATATGACAATTATCTTTTTGTCGGGGAATTGCTCTCGCACGCTTTTTAGCGTTGTTACTATTTCAGTCGGATGGTGGGCATAGTCGTCATACACGACAGCGCCCCGCGCAGTCTCTCCCTTGTACTCAAATCGCCGCCACGTGCCCGCAAATTCTGCCAGAGCCTTTTTTGCCGTGGCTGCGTCAATCTTTAAAATATTTGCAACCGCAAGCACCGCCGCGGCATTTATTTTATGAAGCGGCAAAACTTTGAGAGGCAAATTTGGGTCAAAATACTTTTTATAGTCTACAACCGTAGCGACCACACCTTCGATAACGGGCAAAACAGAAGGTTGAGAGGAGTCATACACTATAAAGCCATCTTTCGGGACTTTCTGTGCAAGTTCTCGAAACGCACTTTGCAGGTCAGCCAAATCTTTGTAGTAGTCGAGATGGTCAGCCTCGATATTGGTAATCACTAAGATTTTTGGCGAGTAGTTAAGAAAATGCCGGCGATACTCGTCGGCCTCGCCGATAAAGTACTCATCTCCCCCGGCACGGAAGTTGCTCTTGGTTTTTGCTCTGAGCGAGCCCACCCAGCCGGTGGGGTTGAGCCCCGCTGCTTCGAGCACGTCGATAAACATCGCAGTTGTGGTGGTTTTGCCGTGTGCGCCAGCAACCGCGATTAAGCATTTTGATTTGTTAGCAATCTCTCCTAGCACTTCATAAAACGATCTTGTAGGTACACCGCGCGACCGCGCTTCTTCTACCACCTCCGGGTGATTGGTGAGCCATGCATCACTGTAAACGTAGAGATCGGCGGAGGGGAGTTTTTGTGGCTCTAAGTCAAGAGAGATATTGACTCCTTTGGCACGCACCTCGTCGAGTGTTTCTTTGCTTTCGGAGTCGTTGGTACCAGAAACGTCATAGCCACGCTCAAGCAAGAGCCGTGCCAGCGCTGAGATGCCGATACCGCCGATGCCAATGAGATGGACCTTTTTTGCTGTATCAAGTACTGCCATACGTTAAAGTGCCGACACCGCTTTTACAAATTGATCATTCCGGTCGTATTCGTTTTTAAACATACCAAACGAGGCGAACGCGGGACTAAAGAGAACTATGTCTCCGGCTTCAGCTGTATTGAACGCATCGCGCACCGCATCAGTAGTGACTTGATATATCAAGTCACTTGCTGCGGGAATTTCCTTTTTAACCCGTTCGGTGCCGGTGCCGGCAAGGAGTAGTACTTTTTTGCAGTAGTTTGAAATTTCATGAACTAGCTCGCTCATAACCAGCCCTTTGTCGGAGCCGCCCATAATAAGAATGATGTTTTTCTTTGCACTGTCGCCAAGCGCACGCAGTGCCGCAACGGTCGCCTCGGGAGTTGTTGCGTTATTGTCGTTATAGATCTTTACCCCGTTTTTTTCAGAAAGGAACTGCAGCCGCCCTTCTACACCCTTAAACGACGTAACGGCCTTGTATATCACGTCTGTGTCAACGCCAAGCGCAGCTGCGGCGGCAACGGCGAGCCCCGCGTTGTAGCGGTTATGTTCGCCCGGCAGTTGAAGTTTCCATTGCTTGGGAAGATTCTTGCTGTTTGCAATAAAAGTATGCGCCGCGACTTTCTTCTCATAGCCGTACTCTTTTATAAACGGCGCTACTTGCCCACCTAACACGAACGTGTCCTCGGGAGACTGGCGCAAAAAAATATTCGCCTTATCGGCAAAGTATACTTTCATATCGTCATGATAATAGTTCATATGGTCGGGGAAAAACGTGGTGAATACGGCTATGTGAGGAGAGAGCTTCGCCTCGCCAAAGCCCTGGAGCTGCCAGGAGTCGAGCTCGAGTACGGCAATAGTGTCTGACACAACCACCTTGAGTTGCGAGAGTGTTGAGACTCCGCGCACATTGCCGCCAATCACTACCTTCATACCGGCCGTTTCCAAGATGTGCGCGATCATGTGTGTAACTGTCGACTTGCCGCGTGTGCCAGTGACACCTACCACAGGCACCCCCACAAGCTCGGCGAAGAGATCCGCGCTCATGCGCACCGGGATCTTGTTTTTGTGCGCCTCTGCGATAAAAGGTGAGTCGAGCGGCACACCGGCGGCTTTAACAATCAAGTCGCGGTCGCAGAAGTCTTCAAGCTCGTGTTTACCAAGGCGGTAGGTAATATTTTTAAATTGAGACAGTTGCGTGAGCGAATCTTTAAGCATCTCCTCGCTCTTCAAGTCAGTGACGATGAGCTCGGCTCCGCACTCGGCCAAAAACCGCGCGTCGCCGACACCCCGCCCTAAAAGGCCAAGACCCATAAGGGTTATCCGCTTACCTTTAAAATACGACTCGTAGTCCACAAAGACACTCTACTGCCATCACTACCGAAAGAGCAATATCCCCAAGACGATGCTGAAGTGGAATAGTACAAAGACGCCGCTGGATATAACAATCGGGTGCTCATGGTGGATGTAACCGTAAAGCAGCCACGCGCAGTTTACAAGCCCAAGCAAAATCCAGGTAGGCAAAGAGAGGCTCGCGGTGTCGTGAGTGGTATAGAGTTTTATGATTTGCGGCAAAAGTGCCAGCGGTGCCGCAACCGCAATAGGATAGATAATGATATCGAGCGCGTCTTTTAAGATCGAAGCACGCGTCGGGAACCCTTTTACGTGACGGGCTTTCTTCCGTTTTGCTATGTGCCGCACTCCCAGGGACATTTGCCTTAAATTGTAGCACCTAAACTTTGTGCCGTGGGGGAGAGTCGAACTCCCAACCCTTGCGGGATACGCTTCTGAGGCGTACGCGTATACCAGTTCCGCCACCACGGCAATACAAACATTATAATCCCGACGCTCTGGTCGAGGCCCGACTAAAACATCAAGGCAAAAAATCAGGGGAGCCGGAGCTCCCCCTCAAATACCTTGTGCCTTATCGATCGGCTATTCGGCGGCATGCATCATCACCGGAACCCCGTCCGGCCTGATCTCCGCTACCGTCAGCCCTTTCGGCCCTTCACCAAAGCGCACAAGCACGGTCTGACCGGGGCGAAGCTCGGTGATGCCGTAGCGGCGAAGGGTTTCCATGTGGACGAAGATGTCCTCGGTCCCCTCGCCGCGGGTGACGAAGCCGTAGCCGCGCACCCGATTGAACCATTTGACGATGGCGCGCTCGAGGCCGCTTGTTGGCGTGACTACCACATGCGTGCGCAGTGGCGATTTTTCCGGCTTGATGGCCGTCGACTCGTCCATGCTCAGCACGCGGAAGGCCTGCAATCCTTTCGTACGATCAAGGACTTCGCAGACGACGCGTGCGCCCTCGTAGGCGGTCTGGAATCCGCCGCGACGCAGGCAGGTCATGTGCAAAAGCACGTCCGGCAGGCCGTTGTCGGGCACGATGAAGCCGTAGCCCTTGGAAGCATCGAACCATTTGATCGCTCCCGAGACTTCCAGGTTGACCGTTGTTACAGAACTCATTGCACCACTCCCTTTGACAAAGGTCGCCCCAATGACGACACCCTGTTTGTAGCATGTTTTAAGTAGAATGGGGAGCCTTCAGGCTCCCCACGACTGTCGCGCACACCAGCCTAACGACGCGGTGCACCCTGGTGAAGGTGCGATGTGGAAAACCCGCCCGTCACCGAATGGCCGCCGCCTGAGATTTTGTGGCGCTTGTTTCCTTTGCGCGGCAGCCGACTTGCCCGTTTGGGGCTCATCAATTTGCCGTTACCTGCAAGGACCTTTCGCTTACTGCTCATGCACTATCTCCCTAAGTGTGAACTTGAATACGATACTAAAAATTTATTCACTCGTCAAAATCGACCTTAGTGCTTCTTGGTAGCCTGTGTATATCATTGGCAGCGTAAAAAACTCAACCTTGTTTCGCCACTCTACTTTGCCAATTTCCCCCGCTTCGGGAGTAAACAACTGTTGCGGCATACTAAGAGAAGCACGGTAAATCACCCAATATAATTTAAAATTTTCGCTCACTACATTAACTCCCGTGGCCAAAATTTCCTCGATTTCTATATCTGCATCAATCTCTTCTTTGACCTCGCGTTTTACGCCGACAATCGCATCTTCACCATTATGCAGGCGCCCGCCAGGCAAATCCCACAACAAGGCAGCATTGGCATCATCTTCCGGATATTGTACGAGCAATAGTTTGCCGTTTTGCTCAATAAGAGCCTTTTGGGCGATTTGTCCTACAAAGTGTCTATCGTGGTCGTCTTTTGCCATTTAGTGCCCCGTCTCGGTCTCGAACGGCAGTTAGTGAGGTGCCGTAAGGACCGTTTGCGGACTTTCAATATAACAGACTGGGGCCTCTCGGTCATGCTGTCCCAAGGCGGCATAAGGGCGCTTTGGCGCTTCTGGCGACCTAGCGGTTTTAGGGGAAACGGTCGGGTCTCAGTAGACACAATAGACACTATAAAAAGGGCTACTTTTTTCTTTTGCGCTTTGCTTCCCGAAGAGCTTGCTTCTGTTCCCATTTCTTCTTTTTCTCCTCTTCCCGAGCGGCCATTTCTTCGGGAGGCACTACCCGCATATGCTCCATGATTTTGTATCCCTTGAGATGTTTGAAAGGATCCACGAACTTATACCACTCCTCCACGCGATGCCATGTCTTGCCGTCTTTGACCTCGCTTACCGAACGCGACTCAACGAGCTTTTTGGGTGGCAAAAATCCTTTGTTGTCTTCCAAAAGAAATAGCTCGGTGTGAACGCCTTTGCCGTAATAACTGACCGTGCGAGATTTGATAATGCCTTCTCTAATCCATTTCTTGAGTGTTTGGCTCTTGAGGTTAAAAGCGCGCTCCAACTCCCACTTGCTGTACCAGCCATCCTTATCTTTCGCGAGTGAAGCAGGTATCTCCCCGTCATCAATCGCTTTCTGGCATACAAGGCATTTAAGGCCATACTTGTCGTACCAACTGCCGTCTTCTCGCGACCCGTTCCCGCATATGGCACAAGTGCGGCCCACACCTTCAAGTATGAACCCGTTCGGATTTGCTTCGAGTTTTTCTGCGAGTGCCTTCTCTTTTTCTTTCCATTCATCCGCAAACTTGGCCATCCGTTCCAAATTGAATTTCATATCTGAAAACTCACGGCCCTGCTCATCGGTCAGACAAAAACGATCCCGGTCTGCGGCAAAGTTAGGATCAAATTCTTCTTCCTTTTTCGCGGACCACTCAATCTCTTCAGTCTCAACATGCCCGCATTTCGGGCAGGTACGCGTAAAGACTGCTTTTTTATCATCACTTTCCTCTTTGGAGGAGAGTGGCACACTGCAGCGAGGACAAAGATGCGGCTTTGTTCTCCATTCATCGCCATCTGAGAAAAATGCGCGGCGCGGAAGGCACTTGTTCGGGCAGTCGAACATGAACAGCACGCGGTCCGGCTTATCCATCTCATACCACAGCTCTTTAAAAGTCGGCTTCACCAGATTGCGGCACGTTAAACAGCGGATACCTTCAGGCGCTTGTGCGTTTTCCAGCAAATTATCTCGCTTCTCATCCGCATCCATCCACTCGCGGATAGTCTTATCTTTATTCAAATATCGCTCGCCAGTCTGAATGCGGAGGTACCATTTCTTCGCTCCCTCTTGAATTTGTGCGGCTTCTTTTTTGCTGACCCCTTTCGTCTCCAGTGGAGGATCGTCATCTTTATCAAACAACTGCTCTGTTCTACGACATTGTTCAACGGTGTAGCGGTCGTAGAGGTCGATATAATATTGCTTTGGTTTTAAGTGCGTCATTTGATTAATTTTACGCCTTTTACGCTTTTTGCATCCTTTACGCTATTGACACTATTTACATATCATTGTACTTATCCACACCCACTCCTTGGAGGCTTTTTGACTGGGATAGAATTAGGGCAACACCGTAATTGCACCGGAGGATCTGCGGAACAAGTGAATTGAGGTTGGTCGACTAGTACCCCTTTCGCTCCCGAGACAACCCTTCAAACAGCACCTAATTGGATACCTAAATTGCTGTTGCTAAAAGCAACGGGCTTTATCTCATTAGCTATTCAATTATGACCCCGTCTACTCCCGCTGAACTTAAGGTTCAGTACGTGCAAATCAATTCGCTTAAGCCGAGCCCGTACAATCCCCGCCGCTGGTCCAAGGAACAACTCGACGCGCTCAAGGAGAGCATTATTCGTTTTGGGATCGTCGACCCCGTATTGGCCAATAGTGCGCCTGGCCGTGAAGGAATTCTCATTGGAGGGCATATGCGTTTGGTCGCAATCAAGGAACTCGGCCACACCGAGGTGCCTGTGGTGTTTCTCAACATCGCCGACATCGAAAAGGAGAAAGAACTGAACATCAGGTTGAACCGTAACTTGGGAGAGTTTGATTTCTCCATACTCAAGGATTTCGGCGAAGACATTCTCAAAGACATCGGCTTCTCTACTGAGGAGCTCGATGACATCTTTGCCATCGACCCAACGCCGGAGCAGTTCGATCTCGCAAAGGAGCTCAAGAAAGCCGGGGTCGGAGAGCTGACCATGCAGAAAGGCGATATCTACGAAATCGATGGCTCGCACCTCATGGTCGGCGACTCAACCATCGAAGAAGACATGCTCAAGCTGATGGAAGGCGCAAAGGCGGACTTCTGCTTCACGGATCCACCCTACTTGCTCGACTACCTCAAAGGAAAGACAAAACAGAAAGACGGCGTGACCCGCGGCTTCGGAGCGAAAAAGAACCGTATCTATCTCGGCACCGAATCCCTGCCGGAGAACTTCTCCGACCTCTGGATGGCAAATGTTGCCCTTGTGCAGAAACCTGACTTCTCAATAATGGTATTCGAGCATCCGAAGAACCTGCGGACAATCTGGAACGCGATGGAAAAACACTGGCGCTATCGCAACACCATTGTGTGGAGGGTGCCCGACCGCGTGCAAGGGTTTTCCGCCAAATATAAGTTCTTTAATAAGCACGATGTTGCGCTGGTCGGCACCGGCGGCAAGGTCATGCTTAACGGCGAGCCGGAAGACGAGCTGTTCCAGACGGAATACGAGAATGCACTCTACGCGTCCTCTGGTAAGCCGCACTGGGAGGGATACGAGAAAGGAAAGAAGTATCAGCCGACTGACTTTATCGAACATGCTGCCGCAGACCAGAAGTCTTCGGGACAAGGAGTGATCTTCGGTACGAAACCGCTGGAAATTCTCATTCCCTACATAAAGGTACTCACCAAGCGTGGTGACCTCGTGCTCGAGCCTTTCGGCGGTTCGGGTAGTACTCTTATCGCGTCTATCAAGCTCGGCCGCACCTGCCGGATTATGGAAAAATCGCCGGTCTATGCCGAGGTCATCAAGGCACGCTGGGAAAAATGTACGAGAAAGAAAGCTAAGAAAATAAATTGACATATGGCCTCTAAGAGACGTAGTCCCAATACTGAGGCCGGAACTGGAAAGAGGTTGGTGACGCTTGCAGTACAGACGACGAAAAACAAAACAAAACTGCTGGAACAACTTGAGAGATATCCCATTGTACAGGTCGCGTGCGAGCGGTGCGGCATCGGACGCGCCACCTACTACAAGTGGCGCGAGGATGACCAAACATTCAAGACGGCAGCGGACATCGCGCTCAAAGCTGGAGTAAACTTCATCAATGACCTCGCGGAGTCAAAACTCCTTCTTAATATGCAGGCGGGACAGAACGTTGCGATTATCTACTGGCTCAAGCACCATCACCCCGCATACATGGAGATAGTACGCCATAGGCATATGCATAGGCACGAGATCCAACAAGATAAAGGGCTAGACCCCGAACAGATAGCGCTTATAAAGCGCGCGATGGGAAACTCCATCATAAAGCGGGAGAAAGATAGGGTTGCTGGTATCGGGCCTGGCTACTTCGACGGCAACAAGCAGAAGCCCTCGAACTGAACCTGCCTATCTCTTGTATACCACCTCGCCGTCAAGGATGAGTTCGTGGAGCGTCCAGTTGCCTATATCAGCCCAGTCGCCTCCATTGTACGAGAGAGTAACGGAGTAGTTGTTTCGTATTTGAGCGCCAAAGCTGTTTTGGGCGTCTACGTACGAAACCACCTGGTACTTGTTGTTGCCAAGGTCGGCGTATTGGTAATCGAACGTGGGAAAGTCGGCCGTTGAGGGAGACTTCAATATCGTCTGCACGTAATTCTTCGCTATGATGTGCGCTTTACTACCGTCGACTTCGGGCTGACTTGCTGTTGGGTTGCTATTGCCACCAGAGGAAATACTGAGGAATAGGATAGGGAGAAAAATCACAGCGCATACGAGGATGACTTCTTTTTTCGAGAGGTGCCTCTTTTGCTTGCTTCCGCAACGAGAGCACTTCTTCGCCTCCTTCGGAATATCTGCCAGACACTCAGGACACTTTTTAGTTGCGCTTAGAACTTCTGGACTCTTATTATCTGAAGACCGCGACAGTTTAAACCATTTCATACCACTGTTGGTTAGGGTTAATAACGCAGTGGCGGAGACACTAAGCCCCGCGCCAGCCGGGCCTTGCGGCCCCATACCCGTTTCCAGATACGACCCTTCGCAGAGCGGCTGAACGCGGGGTTCAGTGTCTGCGAAGGGGTTTGTCGACCTTGCCGCAGGAACTGCGGGTTAGGCCCTTTATTCAGCTGTACAAGAGCATAATACCTCGACCTAGGGTATCGTCCAGTACCCTAGCTTAGGTTTGAAGGGTTGCGAAGGGGCTTACCAACAACTCAACCTCGAGTAGAATTTGAACTTCTAATTCGGTCGTGTATTTACTATTTATCCAGACAATTGATCACGGAGGAATTGATCATCTTCAGCCCATTTGTTCAAAGCGTGGATTAGAACTTCGCTACTGGTGTCTTCCTCTTCTTCATAAGGTGGGGGCAGGATTTCCGATTCAACATTGTTAAGGTAGTCTTCGTAGTCCTCCGGATTTTCTTCCTCGGTACCCTGTACCGCGAATGCTTCGCGAAGTTTTGTAAGTTCCGCATATATCGCATCTGGATCCGCTTTCGTGGGGCGAACCCCGTCCGGCAACGAATGCATGAGGAGCGGTTTCCGCAATAATCCTTCCTCAAGCATTATGGCGATACCTTGATCTGTCTTTTTGCGTATAAGCCGTCCGAATCCCTGCTTAAGTGCGAGTGCCGCAAGTGGTTCGTAATAATTTCGATAGCCATCTTGGCCAAGATTATCTAATTCTTCCTTGCGAGCTGCAATTATAGGAATAGTGGGAGTACGATACAGGATTTTATAGAGGATCAGTGTTCGCAACGACGGCCCCGGCACGTCTATGCCTTGCCAAAGAGTTTCTGTGCCTATGAGGACTGAGTTTACGTCGTTCATAAAATCTCGGATGATACCAGTCAACGAGAGACCGGGTTTTTGCCGTAACAGCCGTATATTTTTACGAGATAAGGGTTTCTGAAGCGCCTCATAAAGCTTCTCTACCTGCTTGTGACTGGTGCACAACACGAGTGTGCCACCGCCGGATGCCGTAACGGCCGATTCGATAAAGGCAACACTCTTTTTAAAATGAGCTTCCTCTCCTTCTTTATACGTAATGCCCGCCGGAACAAAGAATTGCACTTGTCGCGCATAATCGAACGACGAATTAAAACGATGATGTTCTACCTTGCCGCGCTCAATCAGCCCGGTACCGCAACGCCGATCAAAAAAGTTGAATGCGTTGTCAACCGCAAGCGTTGCCGAAGTAAGTACTACCGAAGAAAAATTGTCGTAAACCCACTCCTTGAGTCGTGGTGCTACGGACAAAAGGACCGCCTTAAGGGCCGAGGACTTTTGAGTCCGTTCTACGGAACACACGTATCGGGAGTCGTTTTCGGAAAGAATCTTGAGCGCATACCACACCTTGTGAACGTGCCTCCATTGGATGTCGAGAGCACGTTCAAGCGACTGGTCAGCTTCTACTCCGAGAGCTTTAAGTGCCGACTTCAAAAAAACCAGCCGCTCCTCCATAGATTTTAAGAGCTGGTAAAGAGCTTTTTTTGCCGGGAGATTGTCTGGAATATGACGCAATGCCACTTGGCGAGAATAGTTACCTTCCGGTGGATCAATTAGCGCAGGCAAGAGATCAAAGAGAGCTTTTATGTCGAGTCTGAGCGCGCTTTCGGCTGCGTAAAAACCCTCGGCGATGCGCTGCACGCGATCCGTGCCTACTTGTGACACTAGAGCCGCAATACGGTCCGACGTAGCTCGCCGCTTGCCTTTGCCGAAAAGTCGCTCCATAAGCTCTTCAAAGACCTCTGGCGTTAAAGACTGCTCCCAGGCGGAAGTTGCATCGTCCTCAAGATGATGGGCTTCGTCCATAATGATGAACTTGGCCTCACCCGGAAAAACGGTGCTGGTAAAGCTGTGTGTAATTTGAGTATCTTCAGAAGCAATAACCGGCAACTCGTTTACCGCCTCGACGATAGCGGAGAGTATTATTGCATGATTGACTATTACCAAATCAGCATCCTTGGCACGTAGTCGGGCTTTTGCCAAAAAACACTTCTGAGCATCAAAAAGTTCGCACACTTCTTTAGTACACAGTTCGTCAAGATTGCATACATCAGATGCGAGACGTTTAGGGCTATGTTCTTTAAACCAATAAGGTATCTCGTCCCAATCTCCGCGTTCGGTCACAAGTGCCCAAGAAGAGAGGAGGAGCGCAGCGAGTCTACGCGTATAGCGAGTCTCGTCGCCAAACTCGTATAAAGACTTTTGTGACGCCTCAATTATCATGTCGTCCACAAATTCCTGCAATTTACGCAGACATACGTAGTTGTGTCGTCCTTTGAGCACTGTAATCCGCGCTTCCCGCCCCAAAACTGCAAGCAAATGTGGAATTTCTTTGAAAAATAACTGGTCTTGCAGGGCCTTAGTGTGGGTCGAAACAATAACAGGCAATCTGTTTTTTAGCGCAAAAAGAACAGACGGTACCAAATAGGCCTTTGATTTACCCGTGCCGGTGCCTGCTTCGATGACCGCGTGGGTATGGGTATTGAATGCGCGAGCAATAGTTGCCGCCATCTGACGTTGTTCGGGTCTGTCTTCAGCATAGTCGTCCGAGGCCGTACCAACTTGAGAAGCAAAGAACTTCTCCACGTCCTCGGACGTAATGGGTTCTGTCGGCATTTCGAGCATACTGGTTTCCTGCTCGGCAAGTTTTTGTTTGCGATAGGGTTTGTAGGGCGCGATAAGATCAGAGATGTTTGCTGGCTCGGCAGAGCCGGGGAGCATTTGTAACCACCACCATCCTATCCTTTGAGCTATATAGCGCAATGCCGCTAGATGTTTTCTGGGCCTTTTAGCGCAATCGGCGACTAGGTGGTTGATAACTTCGAATTCGATACGACAGTCACCTAGCGCTCGATGTGGCATATCGCCCAGACTGTAATGTTGAGCGAGCGCATTCATGGAATGCCCGTGGGGAGCGGTGGGCAAGACAAAAAAAGCAAACTCCATGGAATCGTACTTTTCTGCAAAACGGATACCTGCGCGCTCAAGTATCGGAAAATCGAATCCGTAGCCGTTGTGAGCGACTACCGGCCGCTTACCTATAAATTCGCTTAACCTTGCCACAACATCGGACTGCTTAGGCGCGTTAGCTACCATTTCTTCGGTAATTTGGGTCAAGTCTTGCACGGTCGCTGGAATCTCACCCTCGTATTGCACCAGTGACTCAAATTCACTTACAACAACGCCATCCACAACAAGGAGGGCGGCCACCTCGAGGATCGACGTAGTATCAAGATCAAGCCCCGTTGTCTCTATGTCGAGTATGACGTATTCCATGGCACCTCACATTACACAAATATAAGTAACTTCGCTACGGGGGAGAATTGAGTCCCGCCAGAGGTTTAGTAGAGAGATTTTTTACCAACTCCGAGGTCTTTCGGGCGCTCTAGACTCCTGCCGCCGTTGCGTCATCCCTTGTAGCTGTATGGAAACATCAGCAGTAACGAGGGTTCGGGGCACATTACCAGTAGCACCAGTACCAATCAAATATTGCCTCTATGCCCGCAAGAGCACCGAGGAAGAGGATAAGCAGGCGTTATCCATAGAGTCGCAAGTGCGCGAGATGGCGGCGATGGCCGAGAAAGAAGGCCTCAACATTGTTGAAGTAAAGCGAGAATCGCACTCCTCCAAGGAGGTGGGCCAGAGGCCGATCTACAACGAGTTGATGGCAGAAATCCGGCAGGGCAAATTCAACGGCATTATTACCTGGGCCCCAGACCGCTTGAGCAGAAACGCCGGGGACCTCGGGGCGGTCGTGGATCTAATGGACAAGGGATGTCTGCAGGAGATCAGGACCTACGGCCAAAAGTTTACGAACAATCCGAGCGAGAAGTTCATGCTCATGATTCTCGGGAGCCAGGCGAAGCTCGAAAACGACCAAAAGGTCATCAACGTAAAGCGCGGCTTGCGGGCGAGATGCGAGATGGGTTGGAGGCCGGGAGTTGCGCCGACCGGCTATCTCAACGAAAAGCACGCCGACAAGAAATGCCAGGTGCGGCTGGATCCCAAGCGATCAATCGTAATACGGCAGATATTCGAGAAAATCGGCAACGAGGGGTGGAGCGGACGGCAGACCTATAAGTGGTTCACCAAAATGGGGTTTGAAACGAGAAACGGCAAAAAGCTCTCGCTCGCAAACCTCTACATGGTTCTTCGCAACCCCTTCTACTACGGCGAATTCGAATACCCCGCAAACAGCGGTACCTGGTATCAAGGCAAGCATCCGCCTATTATTGCCAAGGAGTTGTTCGACAAAGTGCAGATCGCCATGCAGGGCAACTACTACTCTCGTACCGAGAGCAAGGAGTTTGCCTTTACCAAACTTATTAAGTGCGGCCACTGCGGCGGCGGGATTACGGCGGACGAGAAGTTCAAAAAGCTCAAAGACGGCGGCGTAAACCGACACGTCTACTATATGTGCACGCAAAAAAGAAATGTCGACTGCAAGAACCCACCTATAAACGAGACGAGCTTAATCGAGGAGCTAAGCAACCTGCTTGACCAAGTGAACCTCGACGAAATAGGCATGAGAACAAAAATTGAAGAAGAGTTAACCCGCTACAACAGATTCCGCATGGGGGTGCTTGGGGCGAAGCAAAAGGAAAAGGATATCGATATAGACGTGCGAAATTACGCGAAGTACCTCCTCAAGGAGGGATCTGCAACTGAGAAGCGAGAACTGCTACTGTGCCTCAAGGATACGCTAATGCTCAAAGATAAGAAGATTTCACTGGGGTAAGGACCCCCGCACTAGGAATCAAACTTACACAATCTCCTTAAAAGTGACACTTTTTTCAGGAAAAAGGACTGTCTCCCTACTTCTGATTCCTAGGAGGGCGGGGGCCTCTATCTTCTCGTCCCTTTTGTTTGACGTGTTTACGGAATTCGCCCGAAGAAGACGATCCGGACGGTTGTTTTGGATCTTTACTTGTCATAGAGGCATTATATGCTGGAGTTAAACAGGGCAAAAAGGAAAGCGGCCGTGCCGAGCAAAAAGAGTATTAGGGGTAGCCAGAAAAATGCATCGGCAATCTTGCCGTACCAACTTTCGGAAAGATCAATAGTGTCTATTTTCCCGTCGTACCAGAGAGAATAGTGTTGTGATTTCAGAAAGCCTGCCGCCACTTCGCAGACAATAGTTAAGACGTACAAAACTAGAGCTATCTTAAGGAACAGGATATTTGTGAGAGAATTAAAAATTATATTTTTCTCGCCAGAAGAGAAAAAATAAATTGCACCTATGACAGTGATGGATAAGGCTGTTAGTTTATGCCTTGTTTCCGCAGAAATGCGGAGATACTGTTCCGTAATTTTTTCGTAGTCCTTGTGCATTTTATTTTTCTCTCCTTGGAGGTTTGGGCCCATTGGGGCGAGTGTCGCCGTATCCCGCCTTTGGTATGTGTTCAACGACGTAACGATCGGGGTTTCCCCCACGCGCGCTCTCGACTGACACAAACCGGCCAGTCCTCGTGTCTCTACCTAGTTTGAAAGATTTTGATTCCTTACTCATATATTTTTGAACTGTCGTGTTCAAACAGGCTGAATGTGCTCACCTGGCACACTGATGCCACACTTGACCCTTGAAAATATCTACGGCTACTCCTGGGGGTCTGTGACCCGGTTAATAATGGTGTTTACGCGTCCCCGTATCCCTTCTTCGGAACATGCTCGACGACGTAGCGGTCGGGATTACCGTTACGCGCCTTTTCTACTGACACGAACTGCCCTGTCCTGGTATCGCGCCCTTCTTTGAACGACTTTGAGCTAGACATACTGACTGTGTGTTTGGGTTATGTGGCCCAAAAGTAGCCATAGATATTTTCAAGGAGCTTCTTTATTTTTAATTATACCACGGCAAGATTAAATGTAGCGGGGATAAGTGCTCATTTTAAAAAAATACACAAATTCGAAAATGTAAGATGCTCAATCGTACTCACTAACAACCAAGCATAATCAGCTTTTATCACTTTTTGGGCAACCCGTGGGTAACCACGGCATTATCACAAAGAGCAGCACAGGGAGAGTGACGGAGCTGACTCACAAACTACCACTCGAGGTGGTAGTTTGTGTTGTTTAACTCCACTCACTATTTCTTCTTAACTACATCCCCAAACTCACCGAAAGGATAAAAAAGACGTTCGGGTTCTTTAATTTTCCCTGTAAAAGGGAACTGCAAGAGATTCGGTAGCTCTTTTAGTAACCACCAGTAACCATACTTGATGATGCGCCTAGCGGAGACCTTAATAGGTACTTCAGTAAGACCACAAAGACCGACCTTGGATGCTTTCAGCGAATAATCCACATCCTCACCGAGGAGCACCGTGGTATCAAACCCGCCTACTTTGATAAACGTCTCCTTTGTGGTGAGCAGACATGAGCCAGCGAAATAGGGCTGCCTAAAGAGGAGAAGTAATCTCTGCATATAGTATGCAAACCTAAACATTATCTTGAAATTGAGACCGGGCTCCATAGGGACCATGACGGGAGCAGATACAACATACTTTCTCTCTACAAACTCTGAGACTAATTTCTGGTAGCTCTCAGCAGAGGTAAACGCGATGTCCGCATCACAGAAGATGAGTACACCGTGCTTGGCGAGTGTCGCACCCATATTGCGCTGCATTGAAATGCCGCGAGCACTCGCTTGTACAAACTGTAATGACGACTCCCCTACAAACTCAGCTAAAAATCTCTCCACTACTTCCCTTGTTTTATCTTCTGAGTTCCCGTCTACGACTATGATATCGAGTGGGCTTTTTACATCTTTCAACGACGCCAGAAGTACGGGCAGATATTCCTCTTCATTTAAAGTAGGGATGATGATTGAAGCGGCAAATGACATATAACGATAGTAGGCAGTATACCAAGTTCGAGTTCTACAAAAGGTAGAGTTTGGGTAAAAGAAAAGCCGCCCTAAAGTCCGGGGCGGCGCGGGTGGTTCGTGTGGAGCCTGGGCTAGGAGGCGTCGAGGACGACATAGTACTTGCCATTCTCGTCCATCTGATAGACCTCGAGACAAGGACCGATCTTGTCTTCCTCGCCTTCACGACTGATGGTCCAGCGGAGGTTAGTGGTGACTGTGGTCGGCAGGTCGTCCTTGAAGAAGAGGCCCATCTGGAAGTCGATGATGTCGAGCTTCAACACACCCCGGGTAGCGGCGTCCGGGTAAGTCTCGTGATAGCGGTCGATGATGTACTTCTTGCCTTCCATCACGATGCCGCCGGAGCGCGAGATGTAGATGGCCGCCTCGCCGTAGCACTCACAGGCGACTTCGATGTCACCGCGACTCCAGGCTTTGGTAAACTCGTCGAGCATCTTGCGGAGGATTGCTTCCACCTGAGACCTGCATGCTGCATGGCGTCGCAGGATCTCTTTCATGTCTAGGAGTACAAGCTCCTCCTTAGGAGCTGACTGTTTGACCATCACGTTCTCCCTACAGTTGTGCGCGTATGAGACGCGCGGTTGCTTGTAACTCGTCTTCAGGACTTTGTTCGCGCGAACCGGGGCGGTAGAGAAACTTCCTCGGTTCATATTCCATTATGCCTGCATCGCCTTCCTTGCGTGGAACAACATGGATGTGGAAGTGCGGAACCGACTGGCCGGCTACCTCTCCCTCGTTCCAGGCGATGTTGAATCCCTCCGCATAGAACGTGTGCTTCAGTGCCTTCTGCACCACCGAGAGTTGGCCGAATATGTCAGCCCTTTCGTAGTCGTAGAGCTCGGCAAACGTGGCAACGCATCGCGTGGGGCAGATGAGCGTGTGCCCGGGGGTTATCGGGATGTTGGTCAGGAACGACCATGCATAGCCCGAATCAAGGATGATGCGCTCCCTGTTCTCTGGGCGAGAACAGAAGGCACACTCGCTGATAGTCATGGTCGTTCTCCGTGCTTGTGTCGTGTGCTGCTGGTGGGCACTATGCTACAAAAGAGAGCAAAAGAAAAGCCGTCTGGGAGGACGCGGAAACCTTACTTAATAAGTCCTCCGTGGAATACCGCGTAATAAATTAGCTTTCCATCCTTATAAACTTCTTCTTTTCCTTCAAAACGACCAAGTCCTCCGTCTACTGTATTTTTGTACTCGTAATTCTCTACTGAAAATTTTCGCGGACCACGTACTGGAATTACGTCGTCAAAGTCCTGTTTAAGCGCTGCACGGAGTGATTTATCTATTTCCTCTTCAGTAATAGTTGAGTCAACTACATAGCCGTTGTAATTCATCCCCCACACGGGCTTGTCTCGTTCGTACGCAATCTCTTCGCCAACAAATTGAACTCCGCCGAAATAGGTATCGTGATATGTAAGGTTATCTTCTTTGTATTCGTAATCTTTAGAACCGACACGCGAAGACACTGCTTTAACAGCCGTTTCTGAAGCATAGGTTTGCTTCTTAGCTTTTTTCAAAAAGTTGGAGAGAATGTCGAGATTCATAAGTTAATTTATTGTCATCTTGGATGATGTTGGAACTTTCTTATGCCCGAGCAGCAACGACTTCGACCTCTAAACTGGCACCTAGAGGCAAGGCGGTCACTCCTAACGCAGTACGTGCCGGCAGTGGGTGGTGAAAATATTTCTTATACGTTTCGTTTAGAGCAGGCAACTCTTTGAGATCCGTAAGATACAGCCTTACGTGAACAATATCCTCTTTTCCCAACCCCGCCTCAACTAAAACATCTTCAATCCTTTTCATTGCGGCATGGAAACGTTCCTCAATGGATTCACCTACAAGTTTCCAGTCTTTGTCTGCGTGAATTTGACCAGACACAAACACAAGGCCGCTAGCTTCCCACGCTGAAGATAACGGTGCAGTTGAAGTTTCCGATGAACCGAAAGGTTTTTTCATGGATAAACTATACCAGAAGTTCTAAACGACCTGGACTCCTGCCTAGAAAATCCTTACACCACAACGAGTTGGGGCACTAGGGATCGAACGTAGAAAATGGCTTTGATAAACGATATGTCTCGATCGCACTAAAATGATCATCTAGACACCATTAAAATACTGCTCTGTTGAGCCACCTCGGTAGGGCTCACTAACATGTGCGGGCGCTAGGGATCGAACCTAGGACCTTTCGAGTATCAGTCGAATGCTCTACCAACTGAGCTACGCCCGCGTGGCTTCGATAGTAGCAAAAAACGTGCTTTTTCGCCACACAAAAAGAGTTGTCCCGGCCGCGCTACGCGCGGCCGGGACATTTTTCTGAGTTAAGGTTTGAGGACCTCCTGCTGGTCTTAGCCAGGCTTGAGAAGAGCTGCGAGGTTGGTAGGTGCTGTCTTGCGGGCTGACGCATGTTGCATCGATTAACCCCTCCTTCCTCTACAACTTCAACGTATCACATGAGCCCCTTTATGCAAATAGCACAAACACCCCCCTGAGGGGTGTTTGTGCTTAACAACGAATTGATCACACTTTTAGCATTTCAGAGAAACAATCTTTCTCTTGTTCCGTTCTTGACTCGGGTTCCTCCTTTGTACTCCAAAGGGTACTTCGCGAGTATCGAGTAGCTCGTAACGCTTTGAGCCATTAACAGCGAGTGCAGTTTAGAGTCAGCACTATCACTCTATTTATCTCTCGAATTCCAAGAGACAAATAATCGCCGGTTCACTCTGCCAAAAGGCAGAGGCAATCAATTTGAATTGATCCACGAGCAGCTTCCGCTACCCGTGCCTTGTTACGACTTACTCCCTGTCACCGAGCTTACCGTGAATCCACACGAGGTGGATCTTCGGGTGCTCCCGGCTCCCTTGAGTTGACGGGCGGTGAGTACAAGACTTGAGAACGTATTCACCGCGGTATAGCTGACCCGCGATTACTAGCGATTCCGGCTTCATGAGGGCGAGTTGCAGCCCTCAATCCGAATTGGGCACACATTTAAAGATTTGCTCCAGGTTACCCTATTGCGTCTCGTTGTTGTGTGCATTGTATCATGCGTGCAGCCCAGGATATCAGAGGGACATGCTGATCTGGCGTCATCCGCACCTTCCTCCCCCGTGAGGGGGCAGTCTCGCCTGACATAGAAAACAGGCAACGCGGGTTACATTCGTTACCCCACTGAAGGGAACAACTCAAGCCACGAATTGACGACGACCATGCATCACCTGCCCAGCCGTCTTGCGAGGTCCAAAGTTTCCTAAGGATTTCGTCTGGGTTTCAAACCCTGGTGAGGTTCTTCGTTTATCATCGAATTGAGCCGCATGATCCACCGCTTGTGCAAGTCCCCGTCTATTCCTTTGAGTTTTAATCTTGCGATCGTACTACCCAGGCGCCTAACTTAACGCGTTAGCTTCGCCTCACAGAGGGTCGATACTCCGTAAAGCCAGTTAGGATCGTTTAGGGCGTGGACTACCGGGGTATCTAATCCCGTTCGCTACCCACGCTTTCGTGTCTCAGCGTCAGGAGTGCGCCAGTAAAGTGCCTTCGCATTTGGTGTTCCCCAAGATATCAACGGATTTCACCCCTACACCTTGAGTTCCCTTTACCTCTCGCATCCTCTATAGCCTTGCCGTTTCCCCCGCGCTCCATGGGTTGAGCCCACGGCCTTTCACGAAGGACTAACAAAGCCGCCTACACACCCTTTACGCCCAGTGATTCCGGATAATGCTTGGGGCCTCTGTATTACCGCTCCTGCTGGCACAGAGTTAGGAGCCCCTTATTCATGCGCTAACGTCAATAATTTCCTCACGCATAAAAGATGTTTACGTCCCGAAGGACTTCGTCCATCACGCGGCGTCGCTCCGTCAGGCTTTCGCCCATTGCGGAAGATTCTCGACTGCAGCCACCCGTAGGTGTATGGGCCGTGTCTCAGTCCCATCGGTGGGGGTCAGCCTCTCAGCTCCCCTATGCGTCATAGCCTTGGTAGGCCTTTACCCTACCAACTAGCTGATGCACCACAGGCCGCTCAAAAAGCGGATTGCTCCTTTACCCCGGAGGGAACTATCGGAAATTACCCCGTCTTTCGACGAGCTATGCCCGACTTCTCGGTGCGTACCTGCGTATTACTACCTCGTCTGCCGGTGTCCTTGCGGACCCCTTGACTTGCATGCCTTATCCACGCCGCCAGCATTCATCCTGAGCTAGGATCAAACTCTGAAAAAAGATTCAAGTGTCGAATCTTAACTCGATGAACGGAACAAGAGAAAAATTGCTTCTTCTCTTATCGCCTCCAGAGTGGAAATCTGAAGGGCTTTCTTTTGCTTGCTTTGCTCTCCCCTTTTGTTATGCCCAAAAAGTGAGAGCGGTGTGATCTGCCTTTTTGCCCGAGTACTCGTCGGTCAAAAAAGCTTTTATTCGTTGTTGTCAAAAAACAGACCCGCCGACAGCGGGTTCTCTTCGAACAAAGAGTTAATCCACCGTCACAGAGTCATAGGCCCAGTATAGCCATATTTGAGGGGGCGTCAAGAGCCTTATATGGAGCCTCTTTTTCGCCTTCGGCCAAGCAAAATAAGGCATAGCACCGTGCCGTTAAGTGCCCCGATGTATATAGGCCACATAAGATTGGCGGCATCAACTATGGTTGTAGAAGCCGCTGCGAACACCGAAGCTACAACGACCAATAAATAAGCCGACGGCGTTTCGGACTTGGGATCTAGATACGATTTTTTAAAGGTAGGTATCACCGCAACAAAGTCCGCCAATACCGAGAGTACAAGCGCCACCATAGGTTCGTCAGTCATCTGCCATAACGCGATCGCCGCAATCGCGATCATGAGACATACGACATCGAGCCGGCCATACTTTTTATATCCGTAACCAAAGAGACCGAGAAAAAATACAATCCCGACCGTAACCATCTCCATGAGCGGCAGCACAACAGACCACGACGCGCCGGAGCTAAACTGCGCACTTATAAAAATTGCCTGGATAAGGAGCCAGAGCCCCCAGGTCACCAAGTTAGGGCGCGTGGTGCCGCGGAGCATATCACGCACATACGGTACAACGGCTACGGCAGTAATGATGCCGGTTACAAGTGCGAGCTCTGCGTGCCAATCCATTGCCCTATCCTACCTCACTCTGATGCTATTAAATCTTTTTTAGGGCCTCTTCCACCTGGGCAAAGAGCTCTTCTTTGGAGCCGCTATTGTCGAGCCCGGTCGAAGCCATCTGACACACTGCCGCCAAGTCCTGATTTGCGGGGTCGCTCGCATCCATGTCTTGCTTATCTTTCTCAATAAACTGCTCGTGGGTCATAGCATCTTGAGGCATTGCTTTTCCTATAAAGCGCTTGTAGCGAGCCTCCACATCTGCCTGCACACACCACAAACTTGCACCTTTCGACTTCAAAAATTCCGCTTCCGCAACCGTACGGATAGACTCGATGACAGTTCCCCGCCCGCCGGTGCCGGCGCGTGCCAAGAGTTGCTCGAGTGCGTAGGTCGGCCCCTTCTCTGTGCGCAGGTCGCGCGCCACTGTCGTGATATTGTCACGCGTTGCTATCTGCCCGCGCTTCAGCACCTCTTCGGCAAAAAAGCTGCGTACGGAGAGGTAGATAACATTATGCTTTTTATTCAAATACTCGGCTATTGTGCCCTTGCCCGCGCCGAGTGGCCCGGTAATACCTATGATCACAATCTTAGTGTACACCTCAAACGCGTGGGCAAACCCTTCGGGTGGAAAACTCCTACATCACTCTAAAGTTCTTAAACTGCCACGGATCGGCGGACATATCCTCGGGGAAAAGTGGGTCTTTGCGGGCGCGCAAGGGTGTCCAGTTGGTGTACTTGCCGTGCACTATGCCAAGGTAGGGCGTTGCGATGTCCAAGACACGCCTAAAGTCGAGATCTTCCGGCTCACAGATGCCCGCTTTAGGGTTCTCAAGCGCCCAGATAAGTGCCGCAAGCGCGCCCACGGCAACCTGAATCGTCGTGGCGTTTTGGTGCGGTACCGTCTCTCTCGCCTGCGCAATGGAGAGGTCGGAGCCAAACCAGTACGCGCGCTTGCGGTGACCCATAACAAGGACGCCAAGCTCGTCGGAGCCGTGCTCTATCTCATCGGTTAAGATACGCTTCTTGCGCGGCGAGCGCCAGTTGTTGCCGGCGTACTCGCGCAAAGAAAGCACCGCGTCGTCGCACGGGTGGTAGGCGTACATAACCGTGGGACGGTACAGAATCTGCCCCTGTTCGTCAGCAACCGTGTAGTAGTCGGCGGTTGTTATAGACTCGTCGTGAGTGATAAGGAAGCCGTGGTACGGACCCTCACGTGGCGTCCACGAGCGCACCTGAGTCAGTGCCCCGGGCCGGTCGAGATAAATCGCAGCCTTGCGGCCAAAGGTGTGCTCGTGGGCATCTTGCGGGAGCTCTTTCTCGTGTGTACCCCACCCAAGCTCCACGGGCTGCGTCGCTTCGCTCAAAAACCCGTCCACCGACCAGGTGTTTACAAACTCATCCGCCTGCTTGTACGCGGGGCTGTCCTGCGTGTCGCGCTCCGCAACCTGTATAACCCGCACCTTTAACTCTTGCATGAGTTTGGCCCACCCCACCCTGTCCTGTGGCATGCCGAGCGCCGCGGCTCCGTTGCCGACGCCAATTGCAATGTCGAGAAGTGCCGCTTTTAAAAAGTGGGAGATGAGCCCCGGGTTGGCACCATGGTTAACGATTGCGGTCGTACCTTCCAGATTTTTGCGCTTGAGCTGCAAAAACTCTTCTCGTTGGGCGTAGTTGGTGCGCTGTGCGGGCGTGAGTGACGCATTGGTCGAAAACCCTGGCCAACGCTCGGTCGAGGTGTCGACGTAGAGCACGCCGACCTTCTCACACCACGTAATAAGGTCGTTGGAGGACACCTCGACCGAAAGGTTGAGCAGAAAGTCCCCTGTGGAGAGGTGCTTTTTAAGCACGGCTTTGTAGTTCTCGGGAGTTATCTGCTCCACGACGAACTCAATCCCCAGGCTCCCTGCTGTTTTTTTGCCAGCCTCGTCCGCAGCTACAATGCGCATCCCTTGGGCAGTAATGTCCGTATGTTTAAGGAGCATCGGGAGTATTGCCCGCCCAATTGAGCCGCACCCAAGCATGACAAGCTGGCCGGGGAAGACGGCCTTCGTGTAGAGCTCTTTTATCAGTATGTGTTGGTCGGTGGAGTTCGTACTGACCGTAGCTACTCCATTCGGTTGTTCCATTCGAAAATAGTATCTCGAGCCATCGGTCGCGATAGCCTTATGTGTTTATACTCCTCTGTGACTCAAAGTAAAGCTTTTTTGCCCTACTTCTGTGTATATTTTTGAAGCGCGGCCTCTACCTGCGCAAAAAGTTCTTCCTGAGTGCCGTTGTTGGTGAGTACGACATCGGCCATTGCAATACATTTACGCAAATTCATCCGACCCTTGTCTTCTGCAATAGATTCACGCTCTTCGTCTGCCAGGAATTTTTCATATGATATTTTGTCAGTCTCACTTCCTCGCAGGGCTACACGTTCATAACGAGTTTTCGGATCTGCGTCCACTGCCCACAACAAAGCACCCCGCACCCTGAGAGCTTCCACTTCTCCAACGGTGCGGATAGACTCAATAACAATATCCCCACCGACAGCTTGAGCGCGCTTTAGCTGTTCTTCCACCAAATATCCAGGGCCGTGAGTTGCTCGAAGTTCTTCGCCGACCGCATTGAGCGAATCTCGATTGCGCTCCATACCTCGTCTGTCAATTTCTTCATATAAAAACTGACGTCCCGAGTAATGTTTAAATCCTTTGGTTTTCAAATATTCAACTACCGTTCCCTTACCCGCTCCCAGCGTGCCTGTAATCCCAATAATCATGCCTATTGTACGCTCTTGCGCGACCAGCGCTCCCACGCTACGAGAAGCGGCGAAGCGAGAAAGATAGAAGAGTATGTGCCGGCAATCATGCCGACAATCAACGTAAGTGCGAAGTTTTTAGTTGCTTCAGGCCCCAAAAAGTACAGCGCAACGAGCACAATAATAACAGTAACGGAAGTGTTTATAGAGCGCGTGATAGTTTGCGAAATACTGCGGCCGACAACTTTCTCAAACTCCTCTGAGCGGCGAGCCTCCTCGTTGCGTCGCAGATTCTCGCGGATGCGATCAAATATAACAATAGTGTCGTTAATGGAAATGCCGAGAATAGTGAGGAGGGCTACGATAAAAAGCGAGTCTACTTCTGCCCCGACCGTGTAGCCCAAAAAGGCAAAAAGACCTACAGGCAAAAGGATGTCATGCATAAGGGTAACGATCGCAACAATGCCGTATTTCCACGAACTTACCGGCTTTGAGACATGTCTGAAAGCAAAGGCGATAAAGAGGATGATTGAAACAACGATGAGAGCAATCGCAATCCATGACTTGCGCATAAGTTCCTGTCCAAGCGAGGGACCGACCGAAGTAAACTGATCTTCCTGCACTGTGCCCAAGGTACCGAGTGCCTGCAGAAATGCCGTGTGTTCGTCGTTTGTAAGGTCGCGCTGGCGCAGGATAAAGGCCTGTTCGCCCGTTTCTTGTACGCGCACCTCGCCGAGCGAAAGCCCGCTTGCCACAGTGCGCACGTCTGTCGCATCGGGCCTGTTATCAGGGTAGGTAACTTGCAGGAGCGAGCCGCCCGCGAGGTCAATGCCCACCTTGAGCCCCCAGACACCAATAGCGCCCGCGGAAAGGAGCGCGAGTATCGCCGGGAGGATAAAGAAGTATTTCTGATAGCGGATGATGTCCATAGTGTTATTTTCTTAACCCGGAGCGAAGCAGGAAATGCCCCATTTTACTTTCCTCGCTCAAGCCCAGCGCGAGGAGGAAGGTGCGCGAAATGGTAATGGCTGAAAGCATCGAGACAATGACACCAAAGCCAAACACCAGCGCAAAGCCTTTGATAATTGATGTGCCAAACCAGAAAAGAATGACGGCCGCGATGATGTGCGTGATGTTGGTATCTCGGATAGCGAGCCACGCGCGCCTAAAGCCTTCGCGTATTGCCTCCTCGGCCCGCTTATCCTCCGCAAGTTCCTCTTTAAGCCGCTCAGCAATGAGTACGTTTGCATCGACTGCGAGCCCGACCGAAAGTATGAACGCTGCGATGCCGGCCGCGGTTAAGACGACCGGAATGAGCTTAAATAGCGCGAGCATAAACACTATGTATATAAGGAGCGAGGCGACTGCGACAACGCCCGGGAGCCTGTACCAGAGAATCATAAAAATAGAGAGCGCCACAAAACCTATGAGCCCTGCCGCAAGGCCCGCCTCTACCGCTTCCCCGCCTAATGTAGCGCCGATGGTTTGAGTGGAAACAAGCTCAATCGGCACCGGCAGCGCGCCTAAGTTGAGATTGCGTACCAGTTCGCGCGCAGAGTCGGCATCAAAGTTCCCGGAAATAATTGCAGTGCCGTTGCTGATATGGTCTTGCACGACCGGTGCGGAAATAAGGTTGCCATCGAGGAATATCGCGATAAAGCGGCCGACGTTATCACGAGTTAAGTCGCTGAAAATTTTTGAGCCCTCGGAATTAAAGTCTACCCGCACGACAGGCTGGGCAATCCCGAGCTGCGACCCGCTGCCAAACTCCAGGGCCGCGCGAGAAAGCAGTGCTCCAGTCAACCCCGTATCCGTAAACGCGTCAGGATTTGGGTTGCCCGTTTCATCGACAAGGGCGCTCTCCATCCCCTGCTTGACTAACTTAAACTCCAAAAGCGGCGTCTCGCCAATCATCTTTACCGCTTCGTCGACGTCGGTGACACCAGGGAGTTCAACGACCAAGCGATGCTCGCCGGTGCCCAAGGCTCCGCCTTGCTGGGTTTGCACCACCGGCTCGCCTACCCCAAACGCGTTGACTCGGCGTTCGATAACCTCGCGCAGCGACGCAAGCGAATCCTGTACTTCTGCCGCAGGTACCTTGCTTATGTCAGCGCTATAGACCAAGTGTGTGCCGCCGGAGAGGTCTAAGCCCAGTTTAAAATCAAACCGGCCGTCGGTCCCAGTAGTTGTCCAGACAAAGTACCCGACAAGCGCGGAGAGGATGAGGATTGTGACTGCGCTGTAGCGCACCTTGAACATGGGCGTAGATTAGCAAATTTAGCGCCTTCGAGCCAGCTCGAACAAGTTTTTAAAAATCATGGCAACAGCGATAGGGCCAATGCCACCAGGGACCGGCGTAAACACGCTTGCCACCTGTGCACACCCCGGCTGAGCGTCTCCCATGAGTTTGCCTCCGGCTTCACTAGTGCCGGCATCTATAAGCACCGCCCCTTCTTTTATCATGTCAGGGCCCACAAGCCCCGGCTCGCCCGCGCCAAGAACCACAATATCTGCGTCTCGGAGCTCATCGAGTGAGCCTTGAGTTTGAGTTACTACCACTACGTCTGCTCCTAAACTTTTTAAAAGTTCTGCGGCCGGGATACCCACAAGCCGGCCCTTGCCCACCACGACGGCTTTTTTGCCGGCAGCGGCAACACCTGCACGTACCAGGACTTCGGAAATTGCTTCGGCAACCGGGGTACGGACTAACGGACCCTTCCCTATTGCATCTAAATCCTTTTCCGGCGGGATTGCGGCAATAAGTTCTTCTGCCTTGGGGTGCGGCAGCTGTACGATAACGCCGTCGCAGGTTTTTATTAAATCGGCAAGCTCACCCTTGACCACCTCAACACCAAGCCGCTCCGCAACGCGGGTTTTAATCTTCACAAACGAGTCGGTTGCGGCATCTTGTACACCAACGACAATCCCGAGCTTATTGCCCTTAAGCGAGTCGCCTAAGTCTGCAATAATTTCTTCCGCTATCTTTTTGCCATCGATAATCACGGGTTCATCCTAGCATTTTTTTGTATAAAAAATGAGGGCGGCCCGATGGGCCGCCCCTGAAACTCACACAACTTTCTTGACCTGCTTTTCACTCCACATCCTCTCGCGGATCTTATCCCACGAAGTGTCTGAAGGGAGTTTGAGGATATTGATGAGATACTGGCGGCAAAAGTCCGTATGTCGGATTAACATCTGCTCCAAAGTGACATTTTGTTCTGCAGGAAATTCCTCCGCATATGCTTTGAGCAGACGTTGCCGGTAGGTATAGCTCTTGTCTCCTAGATCAAAAACGCTGGAGACACGGTGTGGTTCCTTGCAACCATCGCATTGTTCGTCCGGTCCCCAGTACGTATCGTTGAAACCAGACATATCTGCGTCGCAATGAATCAGACCGCCGCACATGCACCGTTTCGGATATTGATGGGCGAAGTAACCACTTGACTGTCCACACCATCCTACATCGCAGTCCCCGTCTCCAACACGGTGCTTATGCTCCGGGTAGCGAGGAATCGAAAAAGTCTTGAATTGTTCGTTCCTCAGACGCCGGAGCGTCTTTTGAAACAAGTTAACAATCCCCTCGTGCCCAGCAAGTTTGCCGAAGTTTACCAGCATATCTTCACAAAGAAGGCACTCTTGATGCCATGCTGGAGTGACAGAACGATTTTTCCATTGATCTTTTAGCTGGACGGACTCTAGCACCTCCAAAAGCGTAAGACCGAGAGCTATAATGGGATCGCTTCCAGCACATATTGCTTCAACTCGAGAGTAACCAACTGTCGCGTGTACATCCATAAAGCTTTCACTCAGTACCGATAGAGTCGAGTACCGTACCGTCTCTTCATTCGGTATTGACCTCCAGTCACCCTTATCGTTGTAAACGCCACTTCGATCGGGCACCCAATGCTTTTTATCTTTGATTAAGGCTAGGGCTCCCGCTAATACTGCAGGTACTTTCGACTTGTCCATTTCCGTCTCCTTTCAGTCACTGAGATTGGATCGGATCCACTCGTACTCGCTCTGGATGATTTCCTCCAGGTTGTTATGCTTTGGCTGCCATCCAAGCCGCATAAGGCGAGTTGGGTCAGCCACTACAGTACTCACATCTCCCGGTCGCCGCGGTGCATACTCAACGGGGAAGTCGATGCCAGTCACTTTCTTTACCATCTCTACAACTTCCATGACCGAGTAGCCGCGCCCGTAACCGACATTCCATACAGCAGAAGGATTTCCCGTACGCAAGTACCGGAGTGCTCGTATATGTGCCTCGGCAACGTCATCCACGTGGACATAGTCTCGGATTGCAGTGCCGTCTCGAGTTGGATAATCAGTCCCATAGACTTCGAATACCCTCCGCCTTCCCAATGCCGACAAAATGACCCTGCGGATGAGGTGCGTCGTGTCTTGCCTCACCCTGTACTGCGTCTTTGGATTTATCCCCGCAACATTGAAGTAGCGCAAGATCACATAGCGTATATCACCTCCCATTTGGTGTAAGATTGCTTCTGCCCTTACCTTAGACTCACCGTATGGATTCTCTGGCCGTAGCGGAGCATCTTCAGCAACTGGATAAGTAGCAGGAGTGCCATATACCGCAGCGGTCGAAGAAAAAACAAAACAAGCAACGCCTGCACGTTTTACTTCTTCCATCAATATCTGGGTACCGTGCACGTTGTTGTCATAGTACTTCTTTGGGTTGTGCACTGACTCCTCAACATCAATACATGCCGCAAGATGCGCGACCGCACTAACTTCCCCTTCTCGCAATAGTGCTGAGACTAGTGTTCGATCGCGTATATCTCCATTTATTAGGAGATCAAGCTCTGTGACTTTTTCTCCTCTCTCACGTAGTGCAAATGCAACATGACTGCCAATATAGCCGGCTCCGCCGGTTACGAGTATCGTGCCCATCTTCTTCCCTTTCTCTGTGTTGTGCGTCTTAAAACTTAAACCCCACTCCTAGTGAGAAGTTTCTTAATTGTTTTCAAAATAATCACAAGGTCGAGCGTGAGCGAGCGGTGCTTTAAGTAGTAAAGGTCGTAGGAAAGTTTTTCGCGCGTCGCCCCAACGTCGCTTCCGTGGTGCGGATGGTTGTCGTGGTAGAGCTGCGCCCAGCCGGAGAGTCCGGGCTTTATAAGATGCCGCACACCGTAGTAGGGAATTTCTTTTTCATACAAACGTACTAAGGTGGGCACCTCTGGCCGTGGACCAACACATGACAGATCACCCCGCAGGAGATTCCAAAGTTGGGGAATTTCATCGAGCCGCGATATGCGGAGAAACTTTCCTACCCGAGTGACGTGCAGTTTACTGTTCCCGTCTTGGCCATAGATGCCTTTGTCGTTGCCGGACATGCTGCGGAATTTATAAAAATTAAATACGTGCCCGCCCTCGCCCACCCGAGGCATAGAAATTATTGCGGGGCCGCCGTCGTTGAGTTTGATCGCCAGAATGATAAACGGATAAAACACGAGCGAGAGCAGGGCGGCAGGCAGAGCAATCGTGATGTCCATAAGACGCTTCACTGAGTCGTACAGCACGTGCGCCGAGCGCGACATATTGCGTGCAAACCACTGGTCGTTGAGGATCGAGAGCGGAATGCGGCCGAACACTTCTTCGTAGAGCGTAAGCGCATCAAAGAAACGCACCCCCCGTGACATGAAGTTATACATCTCAGGGAACGCAGAGGAAACTTCTTTGTCACCAAAGTCGGCAATAATAAACCGCGCCTGATGTTTATGCAGTGCCTCCTCGACGCGGGCTTTAAGGGGAGAGCTTCCGGGCTTAATTATTTCTGCAATACGGGCGGGGGCCATTGGTGCATGCGCAAGCGCCTCTGCCAGCTCAAGCACCTCTGCCCTTCCCCCAACCACCAGCGCCGGTTCCGGCTTTTGGATGCCGAGCCGCGGAAACAACACGGCCCGCCAAAACAAAATGAGAAGAAAGGACACGAAGAGGTAGATAAAAAGAATGGTCTTCGGTGCGATGGCGAAGAGCGGGAGGTAAAAAAAGACGGCTGCAATGACTACGTTGAAAGTCTGCGCCACAAGAAGGGTCGAAGACAGGGCGCGCCGTGCGAGAATGATGGAGCGACTCTCGTAGAGTCCGGCAATAAAAAACACCACCACCCATACCGCAAAGAGAATGGCGAAGGGCCGGAGGTGGAGCATGAAAATCTCCTCGGTTGGCAGCTCCCCCGTACGCAGAAAAAGCGTTACAAAGAGGGCGGCGACGAAAAAAAGAATGTCCCCCACAAAAAGCACGAGGGTTCGGGGGCGGAATACGGTTGCCATAAGGTCTATACTATTATACAACAAATACGTGGATTCTCAAGTTTCTCCGCCAAAAAAGAAGATTTTGTTCGTAATAACCAAAGGCAACTGGGGGGGCGCTCAGCGCTACGTTTTTGACCTTGCTACTGCCCTTCCCCGGGCTCAGTTCGATGTGGCTGTGGCATTTGGACAGAAGGGGAGGCTAACAGAAAAATTGCAACACGCTGAGATTAAAATCTATGACATTATCTCTCTCCAGCGCGACATCTCGCTCGGAGCTGACCTAAAAAGTTTTTTTGAACTGCGGAAACTTTTTAAAGCGCTGCGGCCAGATGTGGTGCACCTCAACTCCTCCAAAGCCGGCGGAGTCGGTGCCCTTGCGGCCAGAGTGGCAGGAGTACCTCACATTATCTTTACCGCGCACGGTTGGCCGTTTTGGGAGGACCGTAACGTGCTTTTCCGCTGCATCATATGGTTTTTCTCCTGGCTCACCGCACTTCTTGCACATACTGTTATTGTTATCTCGGACTATGATCTCAACGTGGCACTTCGCATGCCGTTTGTCAGAGGAAAAACAATTCGTATCTACAACGGTATTGACCAGCACATGTCGTTCGGCTCAGGAGAAATAATTCGAGACGCCTTCCCTGCCGGCGCAAAGATTATCGGCACTATCGGTGAATTGAACAAAAATAAAAATCAAAAAGCTCTTATCGAACAGGCAAAGCAAAACCCCAACATGTACGTAGCGATCGTGGGCGAGGGCGAAGAGCGCGACGCGCTTAATGAACTTATAAAAAAATACGGTTTGGAGACCCGAGTGAAGCTTTTTGGTTTTGTACCCGCACGCGAAGCACTTCGCGGATTTGATGTTTTTGCACTGCCCTCGCTTAAAGAAGGCCTGCCCTATGTTCTACTTGAAGCAAGGCTCGCTGGGCTCCCTATTGAGGCAAGCAGGGTTGGCGGCGTTGGAGAGATTCTCGACAACACTAACTTACAGGAGTTCACTCTTGAACACATGGTTAAGCAGACTGCCTCCCTTTATCGCAGCTGATCGTACCCGCCGCTAAACTCTTTGTGGAGCGCCTCTCTTGGCGTGGCGCGCGAGTAGCGAGTCATACCAGAGAGAAGCCCTAGCGCCAAAAACTCGGCGAGCAAGTGCGAGCCGCCATAGCTCATAAAAGGTATGGTGGTGCCGGTTACCGGCAAGAGCCCCATGTTAATCCCCACATGGAGCGCGAAGTGCGAGAACAAGTAGAAGAAGACGCCAAACGCGAATAGCGTCTCAAAGTTGCTCGCGCCCCGGGGCGCAAGTTGGATGACACGCACAAACAACACCCCGTAGAGCGAAAACAGTAGCACCACGCCCACAAACCCCCACTCCTCCGCAAACGCCGCAAAGATAAAGTCGGTCTGATACTCAGGCAGAAATCGGAGCTTCGACTGCGTGCCGTAGCCTATCCCCTTGCCAAAGAGCTCTCCGGAGCCCACGGCTACGGTCGACTGATACGCGTTGTAACCCGCGCCCTGAATGTCTGCTAAGGGATGGATAAACGTGAGTATCCGCTCTTTTTGATAGTCCTGAAATCCAAAAAACCACAGACCGGCAAACACAGCGAGACCCAGCACAAAGACGGCCAGAAGATGCCAGCGCGAGATGCCGGAGACCAGGACCAGCCCGAGCCAAATGCAGAAGATGATTATCGCCGAGCCGAAGTCGGGCTGAAGTGCTACGAGAACAAACACTACGAGCGCGTATGCGCCGGAGACAAGGATATGGCGGATGTTGCGTATCTCAATGTGCCGGCGAGAGAAATATTTGGCAAGGGCGATGATGAGCCCTATTTTTATAAACTCTACAGGCTGGAGCGCAAAGACGCCGAAGTCAAACCAGCTCCTGGCACCCTGCACGGCAGTGCCCGCAACCACAAGTACGAGAAGCGGCAGGAGAAGCGCAAAGTATATGCCGCCAGCTACTGAGCTGCGGCGCAAAAAGCGCCAGTCTACTATGCTTGCCGCAAAAAAGACGCAGACGCCAATCGCGATCCAGAGCGCCTGCCTGCCGGCAAAAGGGTCGCCCTCGGTAAACGAGGCCATCGTAACGAGTCCGAGCAGGGAGAGCACGAGCACCGCTCCAAATGCCGCCCAGTCGATTTGAAATAGTTTTAAGCGCGAGTATCCGGACATGAGGGTTCTGCGGGGTTTAGAAGGATGGCAGTACGGTGATCTCCGCCCGCGCGACACCTTCGAGCGCATCTCCCCACGTAAAGACGGCGGGCTGTGACGCCTTAGCGGTGATGCGGTCGATAAGGGTGACGGAAGCGGCGCGGACAACGCCTTCCGTGTCAAACACCACTCCGGCAACGCGCAGGTTGCGGACGTCCTCAAACCCGTCGTTTATGATAACCGCCGAGAGACGCGTGCCGTCTGCGGCGAGCTGCTGCCCGGTGATGCGCACCTGCGGGAGGGCGTCGACACGCACGCGCTCCCACACCGGCTCTGCAGTAAAGCGAAATAACGTGCGGGCAACGACGCGGTTGCCAACGTTGATATTGGGGAGGACGACCGGAATAACCGCGACAGGCGGCAGGTCAGTGGCTCCCTCCTGTTCGACCACCAGTTCGTTTTTGTCGTCAAAAATCTGGAACAAGTACGGCACCTGCCGCGCGCCTGCCCCTTCCGTACGGTTTTCTACATAGGCAACGGCGGTGTAGGTCTGCGGCGCGCTCTCGAGAGAGCGCGCCCAGAGGATGTTCGGAATTTTTGCCTCGCCCTCGCAGAGCTTGGCGCAGGAGCCGCCGCAGTCGATATCGGTTTCGCTTCCGTTCCGCGACCCATCAAAGCAAGTAGGGGTAGCCGTCAAAAAAGTCTGCCACAGCGCAAAGAGGAGTATGGTCGCCATAACGAGCCCCACGGCATAGTAGAGGAGTTGCCTGCGCGCGCTCCAGGAGAGGGTCATAGCATGTATTGTATCAAAAACTTTGAGGGCGGCGCTTCACCAGCGTCGCCCCACTCGGATATCCCTACTTCGTCGGCAGATAAGCATAAGTATTCCGTTCTGCCGGTGTCAGGTACAGAAGCATCGCTTTCGCCTTGGGTTTTGAACGCTCTTGCACCATCGCCATGACATCGTCATACGCAGTCTTGATTCCGGCTGCATTGTTGGACCGTGCCGGTCCCATAACCGACAATCGGTTCTCCAAAAAAACCGCAGCGTACCAATTTTGTTCCACCTTCGCCTCCTTCAACGAGCTGTTATCGACTACATTACATCATAATAAAAGGCAAAAAGCAAGCCATTTCTGGCTTGCTGTGTAAGGCTATTTTAGACTCTCTATTTGCTTTAGATTCAGTTCTTTGTCCTGGCGACTACCTACTCTCCCGACCGGTAAAGGCAGGTACCATCGGCGCAAATGAGCTTAACTTCCGTGTTCGGAATGAGAACGGGTGTGTCCCCATCGCTAAGTCACCAAGACAAAAAACTTAATCATGTTTACGAGCTTCAGAGAGCTGAGAACCGAAGTTCCCAGCGAGGAAGAGTCGGGAGAAGCCTTTATGGGTGGCTTCTCAGGGGTTCTAGATGCCGCACCTTTATAGCGCGACAAAAGAAGGGTCCCTCAATCCCACCACTTTGCAAGGGGTGCACGCCCTCGCCTTGGAATTGACCGGAAAGAACATAGAGCGCTACGGGCTCTCTGAAACTCACAAACCAGGTAAACAAAATAATTGAAACAACAGATTATTGCGACTCTCAAACCTCTCTCTGGAAACTTTGATCGATTAGTACTCCTTGGCTAAACACGTTGCCGTGCGTACACCTAGAGCCTATCAACGTCATCATCTCTGACGGATCTTAATGATTACTCATCTTAGAGTCGGCTTCGTGCTTAGATGCTTTCAGCACTTATCCAATCCGGACATAGCTACCGAGCATGCGCCTGGCGGCACAGCTCGCAGACCAGCGGTCCGTTCACTCCGGTCCTCTCGTCATGTACTTCCCCTATTTCTAGGAGCACAGACTATATCTTCATCCTCTCCAGTTTGGAGGAGGACGGCAGCATGTTACCTGTACAGACAGTCGCTCTCCTGGGAGCGATTCCTTCTCGTACAAGTCCGAGTGTCTTTCAACTCAAGTCGTTACGGGGTCAAACCTAGAGCAGCTAACAATTCTTCTTTCGTCTTTTTCTTCTTTGTGACGTAGTTCTCTTGCTGCATAATGAGCGCAAGTTGAACCAACGAAAGTAATTGTTTCTTTTCTAACATACGGAACTTTGCGCTGGACAATATTTCTGTTGCCTGTATCAAACTTTTGGCTTGCACGGCCTTAAATCTGATATAGGGCAAGAGTTTCTTAAGAATATCTCTGACTTGGATATATCCGTTTATTCGAAGTTCGGACATGCCGTCCGATCTTCGTGAGATATATCCAATTTTTAAGACTTCTCTAATCCAATGTAATGTTTTTTCATGTCGGGTATCCTGATAAAAGCAGATGGTTGCCATAAAACGGATTTTTACTTTCCCGTCTTTACGCTTCTTTATCTGAAGCATGAGGCTGCCATCGCCATCAAGAAACCCTGCAATGTATGCTAGATCTGCACTAGATCGACTTCCCACGGTATTATCGTATCGCTTTCCTGGTCCTCAAGCGAGTTAGTTATCCTCTGGACTAGAGCGGACAAAAACTCTCGAACCAAAACGCAATAGACGACTCCACCGTTATAAGCCGCGTTGTCATCGCGCATTACTGCGCGAAGTAGCAATTTCTTACTAGGAGCAAATCTCTTCAATAATCGACGCCTGCAGTAGATAGGAGACCAACCTGTCTCACGCATGTTCTCACACATTGCTGCGTGCATTGGACTATAACTTCATCCCGAAATTCGGGACTGCTAACGTTTAGTCTCTACGGGTGTTATTAATGCACTGAAAAATGGTGGGATGGAAACTTCGGCCGAAGTTTCCATCCCCTGGCTTAGCCAATTTCGGATCCTGCGCGAGGAATCCTAGCTTGCATATCCACCGGCTCCGACATCCAGGTTCGCGCCCCCACTTAAGGGGATCCCCCAAATATCGCCGAGTTGTTCCGGCAATATGCAAGCCCGACAGGCTTTACCATTTTTCAGCACACCAATAACTTCCCTCGGTATTGTCCTTGTATCTTGCAAGGATTTCACCGATATAAGTTAGCTTCTCTCCGACTTTTTACGTCGGAGCCGCCGTGATTAGTTGGTTCTACTTTCTTTCTTATTCTCAGATTCATAAACGAAATTCTCGTGGGGTTCAGACTGTCCTGACTCCAAATCTCTTTAGAATCAAAACGGTCTGAACCCAGCTCGCGTATCACTTTAAATGGCGAACAGCCATACCCTTGGGAGCTTCTCCACCCCCGGGATGTGATGAGCCGACATCGAGGTGCCGAACTCCGCCGTCGCTATGGACGCTTAGGCGGAACTAGCCTGTTATCCCCAGAGTAGCTTTTATCAGATAATCTTCCGCGGCGTCTAATGCCAACGGTCGGTTCACTATAGCCTGCTTTCGCACCTGCTCGGCATTTACGCCTTGCAGTCAAGCACCCTTTTGCTATTACGCTATCGGCACGGTTTCCATTCGCGCCTAGGGTACCTTAATGCACTCCTCCGTTACTTTTTAGGAGGATAGCGCCCCACTAAAACTACCCACCAGATACTGTTTCGATGCCGTTTTGCGGCACCGGTTAGCACATACAAATTTACAGAGTGGTATTTCACTGACGAGTCCACTTGAGCCAAAACCCAAGCATCAACCTCTCCCACCTATGCTACGCAGTAAACCCGTATGGGCAATATCAAGTTGTAGTAAAGCTTCTGGGGTCTTTTCGTCTATCTGCAGGTAACC
>Ga0209542_10003140_pt1 | contig 35716 bp, 35 predicted proteins | sample RifCSPhighO2_01_FD_184028 | JGI IMG/M metagenome (GOLD analysis project Ga0209542, IMG submission 184028) | Soil microbial communities from Rifle, Colorado - Rifle CSP2_plank highO2_0.1 (SPAdes) (version 2) | ecosystem: Environmental > Terrestrial > Deep subsurface > Rock core/Sediment ...
GTTTGCTTAGATGTGCCGATTGTGGATGTATCATCACGCCTGAGAGAAAAATTAAAAAAAGCGGAAACATTTATCACTATTACCATTGCACCCAATATCACGGCAAACACGGGGCTGAGTGGCTGACAGAAGACGACTTAACCAAACAATTTGTAAGTGTTTTTGACCAACTGACAATTCCCAAAGATGTGGTTGATGATATTGCCATTTCCCTTAAAAGTTCTCATAAAGACAAATCCGAGTTTCACAATAACCTGCTTAATCATTACCAAACGGAATATAAGAAATACGAAAACCGCATTGAGAGGGCTTGGGAAGACAAAATAGACGGTAGTATTACTGAGAGCTACTATGAGGAAAAACGAAAAGAGTATCGGGCAAAACAGAAGGCTATCAACAAGAAGATGGAAAAGTTACAGTATGCCGATGAGGAATACTACATAACCTCAGAATACCTGTTAAAGCTGGCTTCTAACGCAGGAAAACTGTTTGAAAGTTCTGAAGCACACGAAAAACGGCTACTTTTGAAGATGGCACTTCAGAACTTAGAGCTGAAGGGCAAAAAAGCCCGATATGACTGGATAAAACCCTTTGACAAGATAGCCTTTTACGCCTCTCGTCAAGCTTGGCTCCGCGGCTAGGATTCGAACCTAGAACCTTGAAATTAACAGTTTCCTGCTCTACCGTTGAGCTACCGCGGAATGTTAATGAACTTTTGCTATTTTACCATCAACTAAAGCAGAAATCCAGCACACAATCCGTCTATAAGTTGCTTCTTCTGCTATAATAATTTCATAAATATGTCTATGAACGAGCAAAATAGAGAAGGAAGCGAAAATAATGCCGACTTTACTTCTCCAAGCCAAGAAATACAACAAGCGTTTCAGGCCAAAAATGAAATAATTCCAACACAAGCTGTTGAAGAAGATAGGCGTCGTCTAACAAGAGTAAGAAAAAGAAGTAAGAGTTAGTAGGTTACTCTTTCTGGAACTGTTCTCTTAAGTTGTTAGCATCAACTTGATTATGTAGTAAGTTTGCCAATTCATATAGAGAATCAAGCGTTTCGTCCGGCATTATTGGTACCAAATTTAAATCGATTCTTTGGGCGGTATAGATACGGTGCATTCGATTTGTAAACCCAAATATGTGGGCTCTTGACCAAAATACAAACAATTCATAGCTTCGATTAGTATCTCGTGAATAAATTTCGTCCCTTTTTCTTTCGGACTCTTTTATTAAATATGCTCCCGCTTCATCTTCTTCTAAAGATTGAATAAGAGTACTTCTCTCTTCGAATTTTGATCTTATCGATGCTTCGCTAACTTCGGGCATTGCGGCCACTGTTTTTCTAGCAGATCGGGAATAAATTGCATAATACATAAGAGCCCAATCTAAAGATACATCTCTTGTTGCAGACATTAGACAATCTTGAACTAGCCAATCGCGAAGATCTTTATTTTCTTTTCCCATATGTGCAAGCTCTTCTCTTACAAATTTTGCACGATTGGCAAGAAGATCCACGAAAATCTTCTCGGTTACTCCCGGAACGGGCATGGGAAGTTCTAATGCAAGTCTTCTAGGTTGTTCGTTATGGTTTTGCGGTCCTTTCTGCGAACCCTCTTTTCTTTTTTCCGCGCTCATAATTCGCGAGTCTACCATAATGAAAAGAAGCTGTCAATTATATGACAGCGAATTTTAATTCTATTACTTGCCCTTTTCGATTATTGACAACGGTGTTACAATAGAGACAGTATTATAAGACCTATTTTTCATATTAAGTGTAATTAAATATTGCATTGGTAACTATGAAAGAAGCACCGCATTTTGACGGCAAGAGTAAATTAGTGGTTGAAAGACGCTATGAAGATCCAAATAGGCAGTGGCAATTAGTAGAAGAAGATTATTATCCTCCAGAGCATGAAGATGGAGAAATGATTAGTATACTTGGTGTGGGCAATAGGAAATGTGTAAGAACAGAACTTGAAACACATATGTTGGAAGTAAAAGAAGTTGCTGGAGAAACTGTTGTAGTAGAATGTATGTGGGATTCAAACGCATCAAAACGACCAAATGCAATTAGAACCGAAGAAGGCGAAAAACCTTATAAGCAGGAACATGCTTCTCATACATGTTGTTCACCGTGTAAAGAAAAAAGATATCCAAGACGAGATAATAACTCTTAAAATGCAGTGAATGTTTTTTGATCAAGCCACTTTAATAATACGTCTCCCGTTCGACCTCCCGGCCTTAAGCGGTAGAGAAAATATTTATTTTGCTGGTTTTGTTCAATTCCGGGTATTGTTGATGTTGCCGATCTGAATCCTGCTTTTTTTACGGCGTCTATTGTCGGTTGATCAAATGCTCCAAAAGGATAGGCAAAAGAAACAACACTAATTTTAAATTGTTCCTCAAGCATAGTTTTACTTTGAGTTACTTCGCTTGTTATATCTTTAAGACTTCTTCCTTTTAACCAGGAGTGATGTACGGTATGGGCTCCAATCTCAACAAGATTGCTTTGAGCTATCTCTTGAGTTTGAGTATCTGTTAAATGATTTTGCCAGTTAAGAAATCCGGAAATAAGATAGGCTGTTGCCTTAACATTATATTTTTTAAGGATTGGAAAGACATCTGTATAAAAATCCCTGTATCCGTCATCAAACGTTAAAACAATGGGCTTTTGAGGCGGTTTTGATTTTCCATCCAATATATCTACAAGCTCTTTGTTGGTTATAAAAGTATATCCTGCTTGAGCAAGCGTTTTTATTTCCTCCTCAAGAATAAAAGGAGGAGTATTAAGAGACATGCGTGTTTTATCTCCTTTGTCTTCCACATATTCAACATAGTGATACATAAGAATTGGTATGCGATATGTGGTGGCGGAAAGTACCCGAGGAAATAACTTTTGATTTTGCTCAAGACTCTTTTTTACATCATCCGGTATTGTATTGTTTTGGATTTCCGCAATTTCGCTTCCGTCGATTGACGAATCGTAATAATTGTTATAATAAAAATTATATAAATTAAAACTTAGAACAAAAGCTACGAGTACAACGACGAAAACAAAAGGCTTGCTCATTTTTTAAAGACACTCTAATTATAGCGGACTTAGTTAAAAGAGCAAACGCAACAAGTTTTTACTGCGCTCTGTTAAAATTGCCTATAGCAGGAGGATTTATCTGAACATCCTGCGCGGTTACACTTCCATCCGAATTTTCTGTACCGATAACCATTACCTTATCGCCTGTTTTTAAATCGTCTTTAGATCCTGTTGACGATTTAAGATAAACTGTTTTATCCGAAAAGAGAATTATTTTAGAACTTCCGTCCGAAAGTTTTACGGTAATGCTTTTATCGTCACGACCAATAATATCCCCTCGGACAGGTCTAAAATTCTGACCTTGCCCCATCATTCCTCTTTGTCTAAATGCGCCATTCTGAAAATTACCGGCCGCAAATTGAGAAACACGGTATTTTGTTCCTGCAAAAAATGCGACAATTCCAACAACGACAGCAACAATAATTATTATTAATAAATTATTATTTTTCATCTATTCTCACCCCCTTTCCAAATTAAAAATCTTTTGCTTTTGAATTTTGAGTTTTTATTATTCATACCTTAGCGCTTCTATCCTTCGATAAACTCAGGATTTCAGCTTTACTCATAACGTAAAGCTTCAATCGGCTGGAGTTGAGCCGCGCGGCGGGCAGGATACCAACCAAAAATTATTCCTATTCCTGCAGATACTGCAAATGCTAGTAATATTGAGCTAGGCGATATAACAAAAGGAAAATTAGCAAAAGTGGTAATTATATAAGAGGCTACGATTCCAACACCTATCCCAATTATTCCACCGGCAAAAGTCAAAATCACCGATTCCGTAAGAAATTGTGTAATAATAATTTTTTTCTTAGCGCCTAATGCTTTTCGGAGTCCAATTTCTCTGGTTCTCTCTGTTACTGTCACAAGCATAATATTCATAATTCCAATACCGCCCACAAGTAACGAAATAGCTGCTATGCCAGATAAAAGCGTGGTAAATGTCCCTGTTGCAGATGAGACTGTGTTAATAATATCCTGTTGAGAAAAGATAGAAAAATCAGCCAGAGAGGGATCAGCTAATTTGTGCCTTGCTAAAAGCAGATACCCAACCTGGTTTTGAGCATCAACCATAACGTCTTCATTATAAGCTTCCATTGCAATTGAAGTTAGATAATCTATGCCAAAAAGTTGTTTTTGTGCTGTTGAGAGGGGAACCCATACTAAATCATCCTGATTTTGAAAACCTGTTCCTCCTTTAGAGACTGTTACGCCAATAATATTAAAAGTCTGGCCGTTGATCCTGATAGTTTGACCAACAGCATTCCCGCCTCCGAATAAATCTGTAACTACCTGAGGACCAATTGCTGCTACCTTTGCCATACTATTTACTTGCTGATCGGAAATAAAAGAGCCGGAATCGATAGAAAATTTATGCACCTCTATATAAACTGGAGTTGCTCCGATAACTTGAACGTTGGTATTGGTTCTACCAGTTGTTACTTGAGTTCTTCTGGAAAATTCAGGTGAAACATTCTTAATAGTATTAACTTGCCCCTTAGAGTTCTCTATAGCCTTAGCATCATCTAAAGTTAAGGTTGTACCTCCTCCTGATGCCCCTCTAACTCCTCCTGTGTTTTGTGCCCCGGGCTGAACTGTTAAAAGATTTGATCCGAGAGATTGAATCTGGTTTTGAATAGATTGCTGGGTTGCCTGTCCTAGGGAAATAAGAGCTATCACAGAACCAATTCCTATCACAATACCCAAAGCAGCCAGGCCAGTCCTAAGTTTATTGATAGTTAAAGTATCCAGCGCCTCCAAGATAATCTCTACATACGCCATTGCTTTTGTGCCCTCCTTTGTTTATGTCCATTGCCGTCTTTGACTATTTTTCCATCTTTAATGTGGATAATCCTTTTAGCATGTTCGGCAATATCAAGCTCATGTGTAATCATTACAACTGTATGTCCATCCGTATTTAACTTTTGAAAGATTTGCATAATTTCATCAGCCTGGACACTGGCTATATTACCTGTTGGTTCATCTGCAAGAAGTAAGCTTGGATTCATTACCAATGATCTGGCAATAGCAACACGTTGCATCTGCCCTCCTGAAAGTTGACTGGAAGTATGATTAAGTCTGTCCCCTAAACCCACCATTTCTAAGTATTTCTTAGCTTTTTCCTTTCTTTCTTCTTTGGGAATACCGGCAAAAACCATCGGCAACATCACATTTTGCATAGCAGTTCTTCGCGCAAGAAGATTAAATGCCTGGAAAACAAAACCAATTTTCCTGTTTCTAATATCAGCTAATTGATCATCTGAGAGCTGTGATATATTTTCCCCATCAAGAATATATTCACCTTTTGTTGGAGTATCTAGCGCACCAAGCATATGCATAAGAGTTGACTTGCCGGAACCTGACGGCCCCATGATGGCAACAAACTCGCCCTTTTTAATTTCAAATGAAACATCGTTTAGGGCAACAGTTTCTACGGTGCCGGTTTTGTATATTTTTGATAAGTGTGAAGTTTTAATAATCGGATTTTCATTCATTTTTAACGACCGCCACCTCTCATACCTCCGCCTCCAAAACCTCCGAAACCTCTACCACCAAAAGGTGAAGTCCCGCCTTGCGAGCTTGTTCCTGCCGGAATAGAAGTTCCTGTTATAACAACATCGCCTTCGTTTATTCCTGAAATAATTTCTGTTCGGGTATCATTCGAATTTCCAACCTCTGCCTGTACAGATAAAACTTGATTGTTTCTCAAAACCCTAACCGAAGATTCCCCGTTAGCTGTTTGTACTGCACTTGATGGAACAAGTATTACATTGTTTTTAATATTTGTGATGATTTTGGCATTAACACCCATATTGGGATAAATATTACTAACTGCAGAATCAAAAGTAATTGTCGCAGGATAAGTAGTAACGTTAGAACTAACTATCCCGTTAGTATTAACAGCAGAAACGACTCCTGTAAATGTTTTATCCGGAAATGCATCCAAAGTCAGGGTAACCTTCTGGCCCGGTCTTGCCATTACAACATCAATTTCTGTAAGATTTACACCAGCTTGAAGCTTACCCTGTCCCAAAATGATAGTCCCCAAAGTTGAAGATGTGTTAGATGCGGTAGAGCTATTTGAAGTATTTGTTGATCCGGTCGAGCCGGTAATAGATAAGCCTGGCGTTAAGGTTAAACCGGATACTACTCCGGAGTAAGGAGAAGTGATAGTAGACGAAAGTTGAACATATGATAACCAGGCGCTGTTTACGCCAGCTTGTGTTTGAGTAATTACCGCTGTCTGATTTTTATAATCTGCCTCTGCCTGAAGCCAGTCGGCATTCTCTTGAATATATTTTGGATCGGTTTTTTGCTGATCGCTTGGGTTAGCGATGCCTTTGTCGTTTATAAACGCCTGATTTGCCTTAAAAAGGGCCGACTGTAGAGAGTTCATTTTGGCCTGAGCTGCAGCTAAAGTATTTTGAGCAGATAGGTAAGAAGACCAAGCAGCAGCTTGCTTTTGCTGAGAATTAATATCCAAGGTTATACCTGCAATCTTTTCTCCAAGACTTACAGTATCTCCATCTTTAACATATACATTATTAACGACTCCCGTAGCATTTGTTGTAATATTAACGCTGCTTCCTTGCGAAACAGTTCCTGAAGCAGAAACAGATGTGATTAAAGTTCCTTTTTCAACTGTTACTGTTTGATATTGCGGCTGATTATTCCTCGATGCGGTAAGTCTTGTGAAAACAAACCATAAAATAAAAGCAGAAACGGCCAGAATTCCTATTTTTTTAGGAAGAGAAAATTTCCAAATTTTATTAATGAGTTCTTTCATTTACTTGGATAAGGATTATATATAAATGGATTATAAATGTAAAACCTTAAAAAAAGCTGAAGAAAATATTTAATGTCAAAAGTTTATTTATTTGGCAGTTCGACTATAAAAGTTGTTCCTTTGTTAATTTTGCTTTCTACGTAGATTGTGCCATGATGGCTATCGACGATTTTTTTGGCAATGGAAAGACCAAGTCCATATCCAGGAACTTTTTCTTTAGACCGGGATTTAGTTGCCCTGTAAAACCTGTCAAAAATAAATGGCAAATCGTCTTTTTCTATCCCTATTCCGTTATCTTTAATTATTATTTTTACAATTTTATCAAGTTTTTTTGTTTTTATAGAAATGTTGCTTTTATTAGCACTATATTTAATGGCATTATCCAAAAGTATTACGAATAACTCTGTTATTCTACTTGGTATTCCCAAAATCGAAATGCTTTTTACGCTTTTTTCTATTTTTATTTCTTTTTCTCTTATTGATGATTCAAGCTTTTTAATTGCATTATTAATAGATTCCAAAAGAGACACTGGAACAAAATAGGAAGAGTTAATTGGTTTTTCTGATTGTGCAAGTTCCAAAAGATTGTCGGATAGTATTTGTAGATTTATAACTTCTTCCAAGTTGCTTTCTAGCAATTTTTGGGAGTCTTTTAAAGTCAGGTTATTATTTCTTAGCCCTACTTCTATTTCCGATCTTAAAGAGGTTAAAGGAGTTCTAAGCTCGTGGGAAGCATCTGTAATAAATCTATTTTGCTCATCAAGCATTTTTTTAATCGGCTTTAGAGTTCTTCCGGCCAAAAAATATCCCGAAAAACCGGCAAGAAACAAAATTGCAATATTGATACCTCCAAGGATTGTAATTACTCTTGTTCGCGATTGATTAATTATCTCTTGGTCGAATCGGGGCATTGCATTTAAAGGAACAGGCAGTCTTTCTACTTGGCGTTCTTTTATCCTTTCCTGAATTCTTTCTAAGCGTCTAAACTCCACATTTACACCGGAATAAATAGCAAGACTAAAAAGCATGCTAATAGCCATAATTATTACCAAATACCAGGCAGTTAATTTAATTCTTGTTTTTTCAAACATTATTTAACATCTCCTAATTTATATCCAAACCCCCGAATTGTGTGTATGAGTTTTGGACTTTTTTTAAACGGCTTGTCGATTTTATTTCGTAAGCAGCCGATGTGCACCTCAACCGTATTTGGTAAAATATTTGCGTCATAACTCCAAACGTGATTGATAATTTGTTCTTTTGTGAGGATTTTATTGGGATTTCTCATAAAAAATTCCAAAAGCGTATATTCTTTACTAGAAAGCCGAATTGTGTTGTTTTTACGTTTTACTTCATATATCAATGTATTGAGAGTTAAGTCATTTACGCTAAGAATTGTATTTAATATCTCTTTTGGTCTTCTTATGAGCGCTTTAATTCTTGCGAGAAGCTCTTCAAACGCAAAAGGTTTTACCATATAATCATCTGCTCCGCAGTTTAGTCCCTCCACACGATCTTTAAGCTGTCCTCTTGCTGTTAACATGAGGATCGGAACGTGATTTTTTTGCTTTCGAAGTCTTTTGCAAATTTCTACACCGTCTATGATTGGCAACATGAGATCTAAAATAATTAGATCATAGTTCTCGCCTGAGGCAAGGTCATATCCCTCCTTTCCGTTGTATGCAACGTCTACGCCGCAGCGCTCTTGTTCCAATCCTTGTTTAATAGAATTGGCGATTTTATGCTCATCTTCAATTACCAAAATTTTCATGCCTTGTATTATACCAGGATTAAGTTGAAAAATAGCTGAAAGCAAAGTGAGGGAGTTCATACATGATATTTACCAAAGTCTTATATATTATTGGTAATTAGGGTATAATATCTATATTAAATATCAAATAGTAAATATTAAATATGCACATAAAATATAAAAAAATGAAAAGATTGTTGTTAAGAACTACATCAAAATTACTGCCAACTTATGTAGCTTATGCTCATTGCGATGTACCTTGCGGGATTTATGATCCCAAGCCCGCTCAAATTGCCGCTCAAACAGTATTAAAAATGGTTCAAAAAATTGGTGAGCTGCCTAAAGAAAAGCCGACAGTTCAAGATAGAAATTCATTTGTTCGTTATGTTTGGACAAAAGAAGAACATGCCAGGCGATGCAAAGAAGAATTATTGATTCTTTGGACAGATTATTTTAAACCGGAACATTTGGAGGCTTTTCCTTCTTTGCATGAAACATTTTGGAAAGCGGCAAAACTTTGTTCCAAAAATAAACAAGAAGTAAATCTGGAAGCAGCAGAGCAGTTAGTAAAAGCTGTTGATGAAATCGCAGAGATTTTCTACAAGACGAAACAAACTCAAAAATAAGGGTGATTAGGGAAATTAGGGAGATTGGGTAATGAAAAATATTATTAATTTTATCCTCTTTTTGTCTCCAATTATTAAATTTAAAGTTAGGGAAAAGAGTATGGAGACTGCTATAAAAGAAAGGTCAACGTTATTAGTAAGTAGATATCATTATCTTTTTAAAAAACCAAAAGTTGGAGAAATCGTTGTTATAAGATTGAACCTTCAAGAAGGTTCAACCTTCACGCAAAAAGGAGAACGTTATATAATTAAACGTATAGATAAAATAAATGGTGATAAAGTTTTTGTGGTGGGAGACAATGAAAAAGAAAGTGTGGATAGTAGGAAGTTTGGGTGGATCAATAAGTGCGATATCATAGGTAAGGTAATTTTTTATTAATTTTCAATTTACAATTCTCAATTTTCAATGAATTTTCATTTAGTTAATTTTCAAAAGTTTAAAAATTTAATCATTTCAAATTTGATATTGATTAAAAATTAAAAATTTCAAATTAAAAATTAGCATTGTTATTATTACATTTATGATCTTAAGTTTAGTAATACTTCTGTTAATAGTTTTTCTTTTGGTAATATTGTCCATGGTTTGGCCGCCCGATAGTCCATGGGCGCCGTGGTGGAGGACATCAGATGCAAAAATTCGTGAAAGTTTAAAGCTTGCAAAAGTTAAAAAAGGCGATATTGTTTATGATTTGGGGTCTGGAGACGGCAGGATGTTAATTATCGCAGCAAGAGAATTTGGGGCAAGGGGGTTGGGAATAGAAATAGATCCTCTTCGTGCTTTTATTTCAAAAATTCTGGTTAGATTTAATAGAGTTTCAGACAGAGTGGAGATTGTAAGAAGAAGTTTTTTTGATGTTGATATATCGGATGCTACAGTAGTATTTATGTACCTTGTGCCGAAAGCACTAGAACGATTAAAACCAAAGCTCTTAAAAGAACTAAAGCCAGGAACAAGAATCGTGACTGTTACGTATCCAATTCCGGGAGGATTGAATAATAAAGTAAGCAAAGAAGAACCGAAATCTTTAGGAATTAAAAAAAGTTTCCATTTATATGCTCTGCTTAAAAAGGATACGAGAAAGATTTTTCTCTATATTATTCCCAAGAAGTAAATTTATTCAAAATTAAAATACCCTAGTGATCCCAGTAGTATTTTTCCCATAGCTTAGTTGAGAGAGGAATAAATTTATTAGTTTTATAATCAAAGCCCAAAATATTATTACAACGAAGTTTATTCCAATTACAAGATCCGGCAACCGCCGCATAAATTTCGTTGTATCTGCAAAAATTATCTTTACCGTCTTTACTCTTACAAGATAAGCGTAAATCTTCTCTTAGCGCAATATTTGTTATTGCGTCTAAAGATTTGCTAGGCTCATTTGCTATTCCAAACCACAATCCGTATTTATTCGGGCTTTCGTCTTTTAAATGTGATAAGTTGACAGGATATATTAATAAATGGTGAATTGGTAAAAGTAAGAAGATAGCTATAATAACCCATTTGGGAAAAGATATCTTTAATTTATTACTGGAAACATAACGCCAAGAGACAGTATAGAAAAAATAAATTGAAAAAAGTATTCCGGTATTTCTTCTGATGCCCGGTTTATTGCTCGGATCGGAAGTGATGCTGGAAATAATAAGATTAAATAGAAATATACTTAGGCCGAAAAGTATTAAAAAGCGATATTTTTTATTTTTAAAAAGTAAAAAGACCGTAGTAAAGGAAATAAAAATAATGGTAATAATCGGATAAAAATTAGAAAAATCTGAGCTTTTTATTTCAAAATAATAGCTGTTTCCCTTATCAAATAAATCTGTTAAAAGATGAGTTAGATTTTGAGAAATTAAATTAAAATCTAATTGAATTTTTCCTGCTCCTCTAAAAATTCCGCTCTGATTTGTAGTGTCGTAAAGCATTAAGTTGCTATTTTTAATATAGATAAAGAAGAAAATTAAAGGAGCGATGAAGGAAAAGAAAGGTAATAATATCCGGGTCAGATGTGGGAGCTTAGAGGCGAGATGCTGGACGTTGAAGTGGGATATTTTTGATCTTTTAATTTGCCAGATATAAAGGAAAAATAATGCTGGTAAGTAATAGATGAATGTTGGGTATGATGTCCAAGCAAACATTGCAATAAGACCTATTAAAATCTGCTTTATAAAGCTTTGTATTTTGTTTTTAAAATTAATGGTTAAAATTAAGTACAGAAGAATAGAAATTATTTGAAGATCGATTCCGTACTGGGCATGGAGCGTGCTAAAAAAAAGAAGGGTTGGAGAAAGACCTATTGCAACAAGAGGTAAAAAAGCTTTTTTAGTTCCGATATATTTTTTTAACAATAATGCTAGACAAAAGATGGAAATAAAAGAAATAATTAATCGTAATATTTTTGCCGAAAAAAGGGAAAATCCAAATAATTTATAAAATAAAGCTAAAATCGAATACCATCCTACATTGCTCGAAACTCCATCGTAAACAATATGATTTTGGAACCAATAAACGTTTCTAACAGATTCTGCCAACTCTTCATAGCGGATTTGAGACATTGAATTAAAAGTAAAAATTAATTGAAGAGTAAAAATAATAAAAGCTGTGAGCCAATAAGTTATTTTTATAACTTTTTCCTTATCGAAATCTTCCATTTTATTTATTAGAATTTTTTGTCGCTTGCTGCATAATTTCTTTAAGCTTTGCGGCTGTTGTAGCATCTTTATTTTCCAAGATAGAAATTTGTTCTTTTGCTTCATTAATCTTACCTGTTGCAATAAAAATATATGCTAAATTTGCTCGAGAAAAAAGATCTTCTCTGTTTGTACTTAATGATTTATTAAATTCCAAAATTGCCAGGTCGACGTTATTTTTTTGCATAAAAAAATATCCTAGTTTTTGATGCAGAATTTGAGGATATGCATAAAAATATGCGTAGATTTTTAATTCTTTATAATAAGGAAGCAATAAATAAGAATTAATTTCTCTGTTGACATATCCTTTTGTTTCCGAGATTATTGGGCCATAGTCTCCATTAATAACTTTTTTAGCGCTTAAAAACTTATAGAAAGATAATTCAAAAATAAAATTAATTGTTAATAAAAGAGCGAAAATGCAGATAATGGAAGTCTTAATAATCTTTTTTTTTGAAAGATCAAAAGAAATTTTAAAAGCAGAAACAAATAGGAGAATTATTGCCGGGAAGATGATTATATAATAGTACATATAAGATGGAGTTTTTGTTAAAAAGTAAAAAAACGGAATAAAAACTACATAAAAAATAATAAATAGATACTCCTTTTTATACCTGTAAATCAAAATTGCACCGATTATCGGAATAATAAATTCGATTAAAAAAATAATATTGAAAATTTTAATAAAAGGAAAATAATTTAAGAAAGTTTGATAGTCTTTACCTAGCGGATTATCAAAATATGAACCGTTAAGTAGTTGAAAAGGACGGATAAAATTATGGATATCAAAGGATCTTGAAGCTCCTTGATATTGAAATAAGGCTTGGCATTCGGGACAAAATGGGATTGATGTGAGATTATAAAAAATGTAGGGCAAAGCAGGAATAAGACCAATCAATATTCCCAAAAATGCTTTCCTGAAATTAACTTTAACTTTAAGAACGAAAAAAATAATAATTGTTACAAGAAAAAAATAAATTCCCGAGAAATGCATTTGCGGAAGAAGAGTAAGAAAGAAAAATAAAGGTAAAGTTTTTTTAGGTTTTTTATTAATAATTAATTGGCTAAGAAAATAAAAAGTAGGAATTAGTAAAAGAAGCATAAGATCGGGAGACCAAATTTTTCGAGAAAAAAGAATTCCCCATGAAGAAAAAGCAAGAAAAACTGACGAAAAAACAGCCATAGTATTTCCATAAATTCTTCTTGTATAAATATAAAAAAGTGAAACAAGAAAGACATTTATAAAAGCAATGGCAAAACTTATAAATTGAGGATCACGAGAAGGAATCGATATAAAAATTAAAGTATATAAAGACAAAGGCATATTATGAAGGCCGGTGTTTGAGAAAGAGGAGTAGGGTATAATTTGAGGGTTTAAGAAAAAATTATTTATAAGATAAACGGCATACGCTTCATCAGCTTTAAATTCGATAATATCCATAAAGAAGATACGAAAGATTGAAGCCAGAAAAAAAATAACGATTGGCCAAAAAAGCGGGTTATTAAATATTTTTGATTTATAATTTTTACTTTCCATTCATTACGGTTTGAAGTAATAAGTAATTTTCCTGCGACTTATTTATTAGATATGTTCTCTGAGCATATAATTTTGCAGATTCAGTTGCTCCGGTTTGATAATAAGTTATTGCCGCGATTTTATTCAATACCTCATTATAGGGGAGACGCGATAGAGATGACTCGATAAAAGGTAAAACGTCTTTTGGTTTTTCTGTTTTATATTTTATTTCTGCCAAATTTTCATAAGCCAAATAATAATCACCGTTTTTAATAGATACTTCGTAAAGTTTTTTTGCCATATTAATATTTCCTTCTCTTTGGTAAATAACACCTAAATTATTGTACGAAGTCCACCATTTTGGAGAAAGAGAAACAGATTTTTCAAAATGTTTTTTAGCGTTTTTCATGTCGTTATTTCTAAAAAGCGCAACGCCTAAATTGTTTTGCAAATCAAAAGAATCATTAACGTATCTTTCATCGTGTGAAAAAAGAGTAAGATTATTTTTCCAATCCATAGTCCTGATAAAAGTTTTTATCGTTAGAACGGGGATGATAATTAAAAAAAAAATTAAAATATAATTTTTCATCTTTTCATTTTTTTTAATAATATCCAAAATAAAGAATCCAAATAAACCAAGCATCCCAATCATTGGGCCATATAACCAGCGCTCTGCAACTGTCATATCCAGGGCATAAATATTAAGAAGAATCGAAAAAGAAAATATTATCCAAAGTAAAAAGAAAAGATAGAGTTTCGACCTGCTTTTTAAAAAAACGAAAGTCAAAAAAAACAAAAATACCAGGGCAACAACGAAACTTATATAAAATCTTGAGTCATAAATATTATTTATTACTTGATGTTGAGCAACAAAAAGATCTTTTGGGAAAAACATTAATCGAATATATGAAAAAAGCTCAAAAGGAATTGTTTTTACCCGATCTAAAAAATTGGCATTAGCAATTGGGATAATTGAACTGTGTTGAAAAACAGGTGTTTTTGCAATTGCAAAACGAAGAATTAGATAAAAGATAAACGTAATAAAAGATGAAATACCAATAACAGCAGTTTTAGAACGGTAAAAAAGAAATGCAAAAGCAATAACAAGAGGGATTGTGACAAGACCGGACTCTTTAGAAAGAAGGGAAAATAAAATAAAAAGATTTATAAAAAATAATGATTTTAACGACACCCTTTTTTTATTTAAAAAATTTATTGTAAAAATAAGACTTAAAACAAGGAAGAAAGTATAAAGGAGCTCTTGAGTGCTCGAAATGTAAGCAACGCTTTCCGTATTCGCGGGATGTATCACGAATAAAAAAGATAAAATAAAAGAAAATGTTTTATAATATTTAAATTTTTGTCCGCCAGTCTTCGACCCTGAGGGGCTCAGACCCGAATGGGCTGGCGGATTAAAAAGTTTTTTAAAGAGAATAAAAACTAAAATGCCGTTTATAATGTGAAATATTAAATCAAAAAAATGAAATCCAAAAGGATTTGTTTTCCAGATAAAAAAATTAAAAGTAAAAGCAAGCGGCATTAACGGTTTGTAATAAAACCCCGAAAGTCCCGCGCCTCCTGTATTAAAAGTGCTTGATGTAAACAAATAGGGAATATTTGAAAGATTTTGAATAAATACATTATTTACAACCTGTTCTTCATCGTCCCAAACAAACGAATTAAATAGGGAGGGAAAATAAATTATCAATGGAACAACAATAAGAATTGTTATTAAATAAATAGAGTGAGCATTTTCAATTTTATTAAGGAGTCTGTGGATAAATTGCATAAAGTTATCTTTTGAGTCTTAGCAGAGTCCATCTTATTTTATCCGCAACTTTATAAAGCTTGTAAAGATAGGGGTTTATAACTAGATCGTAGCTTCCTACAAATTCTATTAACCTTGGGTTGAAGCCTTGTTTAAATCGATGAAATCCAAACCATGGATCTTTTGGATCCGGATTTTCTCCAAGCGATCCCCACATGTCATATATTTTTAATTTCATTGTTTTACCAAATTTAATAGTATGCCACATCATAAGTGTTGCTGCCATGGTTTCTCTATGCTCATGACTTGATGCTCCATAAGGATAGTAAAGAGTATCTTGGAAAGTGAAAACGATCCAAGCCACAAGAGTAAGTTGAGAGTTGTCCGGCTTTGCCGGAGAGAGTTGAGAGTTAGGTTGATATTTAGCAAGAAAGAGACGAGCTGCGAGGTTGCTCTTATCGTAATTTTCAATTTTCAAGGGCTTGCCCTGAGCCTGTCGAAGGGTTTCCCACATTAGTCTGTGGTATTTTTCGGTGTGGGCATAAAATTTTTGTCTAATTGTTGTTTCTTTGGTTAATTTTAAATATTTTTCAAAGGCCAAACCGGAATTATCTTCAACAATCTTAACCTGGTGTTTTTGTGCAACTTTTATGTTGTATCTTGTTTTTGGATGCATATTCTTTAGCATTTCATCTTCTGTTTTTGTAAGATCAAATTGAAATGTATATTTGCTAAACATAGGGTGAGCGGAAGGTTTTAGTTGAGAGTTGAGAGTTGAGAGTTGAAAATTATTATATTGACTTTCAACTTTCAACTTTCCATTTTCAACTTGGATGTTTGGTTCCAGTTGTATAAAAACACACTTTTCAGCATTTCCTATTTTTTTAAGTTCTTCAATAAGCGCTGAAGTTGGTAAATTTCCTTTTGGCAGATAACCAATATTAAAAGAAGTTTTTGGTATTTGATGGATTGTTAATTGGAAGGCGTCAATGATTTTTCCTTTGCTATCAAAAAAGCCTCTTCTTATAACTTTAATGCCAGTTTTCTTTCTAAATTCTCCCCACTCATATGACTGCAAGGGGTGAGTAACAATATTATTAAAATCTTTTCTGTCTTTTTCGGTTATATCTCTAACTATCATAAAAACTCCGGTATATCCTGATCTTTACTTAAAGTATTTATATTTTTATTCAATACGTTTTCCGGTAGTTCAAATAAAAATCTGGAAATTACATTTGATGTTTTCTGCCCAAAAAACAAACGGCGTCTGGCATAAGTTAAAAATAATTTTTTCTTAGCGCGTGTAATACCAACATAGCAAAGTCTTCTTTCTTCTTCCAGTTCCATTCTATCCATTAAAGACCTGCTATGTGGGAATAATCCCTCCTCCATTCCTATCATAAAAACAACCGGAAACTCAAGTCCTTTTGCTGCGTGTAAAGTCATTAAGGTTATTGCATCCCTTTTTTCGTCTTGGGCTTGTCCTGACGAACGAAGCGAGGAAGGGTGATCCGGCATATACTCTTGCTCGACCAATGAAACGTTTTCTAAAAACTGCTGTAAATCCGGAAATTCGATCGCAACAGATCTAAGTTCTTTAATGTTTTCAAGTCTTTCTCTGTCCTCTTCGTCACTTTCATTATACAAAGAAAGATAACCTGTATTATTTAGAACTTCGTCTAAAATATTAATTGTTTCTTTCTTGCTAGACGGATTAAATAATTCCTGATAATCCAAGAATTTTTGAAAACGTGTTTTTCCTAATTTTTCTATTCTTTTATATGATACATTATCTTTTGGATTTGCTAAAAGTCTAAGATATCCCAAAACATCTTTTATTTCCCGTCTCTCATAAAATCTTGTTCCGCCGACTAAAACATAAGGAATTCCATTATGCAAAAATACTTCTTCCAAAACGCGTGATTGGGCGTTGGTTCGGTACAAAACGGCAATATCAGAATAATTAGGAGTTTCACTCATCGGCCGATCGTCCTTTGGACGAGAGATCTGTTCTAAAATAAATTCCGCTTCATTATGCTCGTTTATTGCTTCGTATATAACCAAATCTTCTCCTTTATCATTTTTTGTCCATAATTCCAAAATCGGATGGGTTTTATTTTTGGAAATTATAGAATATGCAGCGTCTAATATTTTTTGAGTAGATCTGTAATTTTGGGATAACGGGAAAGTTTTAGTACCGGGAAAATCATTTTTAAATTTAATCAGATTTCTAAAATCTGCTCCCCTCCAACTATAAATACTTTGAGAAAAATCCCCTACAACGCAAATATTTTTATATTTATTTGATAGCATTTTTGTAAACTTGTATTGCGCGCGATTCGTATCTTGATATTCATCTACTAAAATATACTTAAAACGGTTCTGATATTTTTCTAAAACCTCCGGAGTCTTTTCAAAAAGCTTTATTGTCTTTAAGATAAGATCATCAAAATCCAAAGCATCATTTTCTTTTAATATAAGTTGATAAAAACGGTATACTTTTGCCGCAGTTTCCTGAAAGTGCCCGCGGGCCATTGTCTTGTATTCGGTCTCGTCGATTACTTCGTTTTTTGCACCGGAAATAGTTGCCAAAATAGATGCTGGTTTATAATCTTTTGTTGAAATATCTAATTTTTTAAATACTTCTTTTATTACATCTAATTGATCTTGAGTATCGTAAATTACAAATTTTGATGAAATTCCAATATATTTTCCGTCAATTCTAAGTATTTTCGCGCAAAGGGAGTGAAAGGTAGCGACAGTAGGGATTAGGGGGTCGGGATTAGGGGGCCGGGATAAAAATTTTTTGATGCGTTCTTTCATTTCGCTTGCAGCTTTATTTGTAAATGTAATAGCAAGAATATTAAATAGATCAACACCGTTTTGGATTAAATACGCAACTTTGTATGTAATAACTCTAGTTTTTCCGGATCCGGCCCCTGCCAGAACAATCATCGGTCCGTCTTTTTGAAGAACCGCTTTTTTCTGCTCGGGATTTAGGTCATTGAGAAAGTCTTTATTCATAGAGTATAATAATATCACATGGGAGAACGTCTAGTCGTTGCCAACTGGAAATCTTATAAAAACTCATCTGAAGCTGCGTCTTGGCTTGAGAAATTAGGTTCTTCGCTAGGAGTTGATCAGCAAAGACACGAGGAAGTTTCGGGGAAAAAGATTATTGTCTGTCCACCGTTTACTTTACTATCCGTTATGGCCGGAATTATAAAAGAAAAGCAGCTGCCAATCATGCTTGGCGTGCAAGATATCTCGCCCTTTGATGAAGGGGCGTATACGGGTTCAGTTAATGCTGGACAGGCGAGTGAATTTGCACAGTACGTGATCATTGGCCATTCCGAACGTCGAACACTCTTTAACGAGGACGATACGGTGCTTACGCAAAAGGTTGCTATGGCGAAAAAGCATGGTCTTACTCCTATTTTTTGCGTGCAAGATAAAAATACACCAATTCCGCTTGGCATAACGATTGTTGCGTATGAGCCTCCATCAGCAATTGGCACAGGAGTTCCTGATACACCGGAAAATGCGGATGCTATAGCAAAAATCATTAAGGAAAAAAACGGCATACGATACGTTCTTTACGGCGGAAGTGTTAAATCTGGGAATGTAAAAAGTTTTACAAAGAGACAAAATATAGATGGAGTTTTAGTAGGCGGTGCAAGTCTTGATCCTTTGGAATTTAGTAAAATAATTGAGTTTTCCTAATTTCTTCTTTTAATGCCAAATGACTAAAGATAATCAAAAAATTCGTAAAGCAATAGCAATTATTGTTATAACTCTAATTCTTGTGGTTTTAGGAAGATATTTAATTAATGTTGCAAAATTATCTCCGGTACTTTTTCAACTTCTTTTCAATAAAGAAATTCAACTTAAAAAATCTGATCATAACATCAACTTGTTGCTTTTAGGGATCGGAGGAGGAAAACACGAAGGACCTAATCTTACAGATACAATAATTTTTGCAAGTATAGATCAATCTAAAAACAAAGCGACACTTCTTTCTATCCCACGGGATCTTTGGGTGCCGGATATAAATGCAAAAATTAATACAGCTTATGCAACCGGCGAGGATAAGAAAAAAGGTGGAGGATTAATTTTAACAAAGGCTGTTGTTTCTAAAATTGTTAATCAGCCGATTGACTACGTAGTTAGAGTTGATTTTGACGGATTTATAAAAGCAGTAGACATGGTAGGGGGGTTGGATATAGAGGTGGAAAGAACTCTTGATGATTATGAGTATCCTATTGAGGGCAAAGAAAATGATGTTTGTGGACATACGGAAGAAGAGGTGCAAAAATTAGCGACTTCCACAGCTCAACTGGAAGCATTTCCATGCAGATATACGCATTTTTACATAGATAAAGGATTGCAGCATATGGACGGAGAAACAAGTTTAAGATTTGTTAGATCGCGCCATGGTTTAGGAGAAGAAGGAACTGATTTTGCAAGATCTGCAAGGCAGGCAAAAGTAATTAGCTCATTTAAAAGTAAACTTTTATCTGCGCAAACTCTTTTAAATCCCATGAAAATGATTTCTTTATACGAAACAATGAACGCAAATATAGATACCGATATTCAGCAATCGGAATTTGATGATTTTGTTAGGCTTTTCCAAAAAATGAGAGGAGCAAAAATTCAAAGCGCAGTATTAGATATGGGAGATGAAGGCAAGGGGCGTTTTGGACTTTTGACAAATCCTCAAACCGCGACAGGATATGATAATCAATGGGTTCTTATTCCAAGATCAGGAAACGGAAGTTTTACGGAAATTCAGAAATATGTAGATTGCGAAATAAAAACAGGAATTTGTGTAGTTTCACCGACCCCAAAGTAAATTTAATTCGACGCTTCGGAAACTTCTCCTAGCTTATATATTATTGTTTGACCGTTTTCGTAGATAATTTTTCCCAGTTTTTGGAATTTATCTTCGTTTAATTTTGTATATTTTTGGCGTTCCAAATCTCCTATAAAAACAAGTTTGATATTATATTTTCTTATTAATTTTTTAGTCATGTTCAAATCCTCTGTTTCATAAAGAGTTTGAACATCATTAATTCTTGGAGAAGGAATGTCGTAACTTCCCCGCCAGAGCCATTCATGGACTGTCCACCCCAAAACTGTCGGAAGACCGGTGTTTGCCGACACTCTCGCGTAATCCGTATAAGAATCCCCTTGAGCTTCCAAAATAACAGGTTGGCCCGCTTCGCGAGGCGAGCCTTTTATGTTTTTATTAATCCATAAAATGGCATCATAATCGGTTGGATAAATATTTTTTAAATAAACTGTTCCGTCTAAACTCAATTGTTTTTTATTTGAGAATATGTCTCCAAAATAAGAATTTATTGCAAATATTGGATAAATCGAAACAAGAGAAAAAAGGATAACGGAAAATACAAGATAAAAAATATAAAATATTTTTTTCTTTATGTCTGCGGCTATCAATATGGTTTTGGCAGAGAATATGATTCTTATAATAATATACGCGGAAGTAATAGAAAGCATAATAAATGATTGATAAACCAATTTAAACATAGTATTGGCACGAAAATGCGCGGGATAAATGTCTTTAGCGTAAACGAATTCGGGGACAATTATTAAAAAAGTAGACAAAAGTATTAAAATTAGAACAAAAATATCATTAGTTTCTAAAGCAGAGCGTCTATCGTTTAGTTTTTTACGGATAAGAATTATAAAAGAAATTACCCAAAAATAGAAAAAACCATACAGTATCATCAATTGCCACCAGGGGGAGTGCTGGCAATGGTCGACTTCAAATAGAAATGGCCCGATTCTTCCGATCTTTGTTAGGAAATCAGGCGCACAAAGAAAGCCAATTCCGGATACGATTTGCGTAGGTTTGAAATAAAGATTAAAAGGGAGAGTAAAAATGATAAATGCAATGCCAATAATAAACAAATAAACAAATAACCTAATAAACAAATCAATTTTCCAATTTTTTAATAATAAATTTTTAATATTTTTTATTTTATTTTCTTTGACTCTAGTCCATTGGATATAAAACAAAATAAGAAAGGCTAACAGGAAATAAATTATTCCATCCCAAGCATTAGTCATGTACATGATTGCCAAGAGAAAACCAATCAGTAAAATTTTCAAAGTGTCATTCTGAGTGAAACGAAGAATCTTCTTAATACATAGATCCTTCAATCCTTCGGCTCTGAAGCCATTACTCAGGCTCGAAGAGATGACATCATGGTGAAGAAAGGAGAGTAAAACTGCTATTGTCAAAAGCACCATTGGTATATCAAGTACATGCCCATGTAAATCGGATACTACAAAAGAGTAAATAGGAAACTCATGGATTGTGTTGTGAATAAAGCGGGTGGCATTGGGATACCAGTATGAATTTGGAAATGTTAATAAGGATAAAGGAAGAGTCCAAAAAGGCGAAGCATATTCACCTAAATATGGCTTAAAAAAAGTGTATATTGTGTGAAGATTGCCGGCAAAAGTAACTAAAAATGCTGTTAAAAAACCAGCAGCAATTTTATTAATTCTTCGCATATTTCCAGACAAATGAATAAGATTTACTCCGATAGAGAACGTACCTGTAAATGTGAAGGCAAAAATAGTAGATAGCATTAGGTTAAAGGAAATATTTGACGGAATATAAGAAAGTTTTGTTAAAAGAGCCGCAATGAAATGGCCAAAGTAATAATAATTAATAGAAAATGGAGGGAACCACATGTCACGTGGTGGGAAGTAATCAGCTCTTAAGATTGAATTAATAAAACCATAGTCCATGTATTTTTCCAATCCATGTATGCTTGGTTCATGTGTTTTTACAAAAACCCAAAAGGAAAGAGAAAGTAAAAACAGGAGTTCCTCAAAAACATATATAAACAAGTTGTTTTTAATATATTTGACGAGTAAAGTTTTTCTAAAAAAATAAATATTAACAAGAAGTAAGATCCAAATAATAAGAAAAATTGTAGTCTGATCAAAACGCAGTAATTTGAATGTGCCAAGAATAAAAACAAAGTAAGATATAAAAACAATCCCTATTATTTTTGAAAAAATATATCCTTTATCAAAGAAATTTTTAAAGATAACAGATGCTAACGGAAAAAAGATAAACCCAATTGCCAAAAATATCAGCCACCATTGGAAAAGAAAAATAATATCTTGCATAAAATATATTATAAACGAAAAATATTTTTAATTCTCAGCTTACGGAATAAATGACGGTATAGGCGTTATTAACAATGAATTTGGGAATAAATTATTATCAAACACATCATTAGTTTTATTTTGTTTTACCTCTTTGGAAATAACAATTTTTACATCTCCTGGACAAGTAAATTTTTCATTATTCGAACAGTAATTATAATATTTATAATTATTAGGAACTAGGATGGTATTGCATGTTTTTGAAATAAATATTTGATTTTCCGGTATTTTGTCGTATGGAATAATTCTTATATATTTATTAGGCGTAAAATATTGGTATTGTTCTTGGACATGCATCAGTTTAAAATATTCATAATTCGCAGGAGATGTAAAAAAGCAAAGACTGCTTAAATTCTTATATTCCTGATTTGATTTTAGAAAATATACAGTATGCATAGAAAGATAATCTTGGTTTCCATATTGTTTTGAAGCCGGTTCATTTGTAAAAAAACTAACGCCTAGGAACAAAAGATATAAAACGAAAATACTTGGAATTAAAAATAAATTACGCTCCTTAATTTTTAACATTGAATGCATTTTTAAGATGACCAAATGAATTCCAATTCCAACAAAAATTGCCGAAATCGGAAATATTGGCGCTAATCTATTATCGGAATTAACCACTTCGGTAATTGCGCTATTTGTTAGAGGAATAATTAGCGCAAAAAAACAAACATACTTTAAAAATATATTTTTAGAAAAAAATAAAGAGTAAATAAAACCGATAATAAACAAAATCCCTAAAATGGGATTCAATATTGGTTTAAAATCCGCATAATGTGTACTTATTGTAGGCTGCACAAAGTAGACGAGTAAAGATTTTTCATAATTAATTCCAATCTTTTCTATTTTTTTAATAATACTTATTTGTTCTTCCGAAGAATTATTATGGGCAAGAAAAGATCTTGCTTGAAAAAAAATATCGGGAGTTGTAAATAAAATTCTTGGACCAAAACCAATTAGGTAAAAAACTACCATTAAAATTAATGCAAAAAGTATCTTTTTCTTTATTTTTTTTATAATAATCTCATAAAAAGTTATAGCAAAAACAAGAATCATGGTTATTATTGCCACTGTCCTGATAGATGTATGAAATCCGGAAGAAAAACCCAAAAGCAGTCCAAACAAAGCATAATGTTTAAATCTTTTATTTTTTATAAAAAAGCTTAAAAGAAGAAGTATGAAAGACATAAAAAAACTGCTGAAAATAACTACTATTTCTGTTCTGGAGTAATAAAGGTGCAAAGGTAAAATCAAAAGAACAAGAGATGACCAAAAAGCAGTTTTTCTATTTATAGATTTTCGAACAACGATATAAAGTACAATGACATCAAGTACAGCAATAAAAGCTCCGGGAAACCTGAATGTTAAAACGGAATTTTTAAAAATTAGATAAAAGAAACTGGTTATTGTTGGAATCATTAGCCCATGAGAAGCATATCTTCCGTAACCAAAAATATTATTTAAGGATCCATTGGCAATTTCCATCGCATTTAATCCTCCATCTCTTACTTGGTCATAAATTGAAACAAATGGATATTTTGTTAAAAAGGAAAAGCTTAAAAAAATGGCAAGTAAAATAATTATTCCCAAAAGAAATAGATCTATTTTATTCTTAAGGAGAATCTTAAATTTTATATTTTTATTAACTAATAAAAACAAAGGCAAAAGCAAAATAGATGTAATCCAAATTGAAAAATTAAACCATCGGTTAGAGAAGTACGAATCGTTTTTTACCAAGATCAAAGATAAAAAATAAAGAATAAAACTTAAAAATACTAAAAAAGAAAAAAAATGTAATTTTATAATTTTAAATAAATTCATAGAAAAAAAACATTGTTTATAGTTTGTAAAAAAATATAAACAGACGCAATTATAAATATAAATATTGTTAAATATTCAACTGTTTTTGACTGTTCTTTTTTAAAAAGAATAAAAAAAGCAAAAGCTGGGAAATAATACCGGGGTTCTATTAGCCAAAGAGAAGAAAGGGACAAAAAAATGAAAAAATAAACAGAATAAAAATTTTTTTCTTTCATTTTTATTACCAATAAAGACAAAAAAGAATATATTATAGGAAGAAAAAAAACTGTTTTATTAAAAAAACTTTTATTTGAAAAATCCAGAATTTTGTTTCTTAAAAAATAATCAAGTAAAATTTGATTCCAGGGATGATCAATTCTAAAAGTAAAAAAATAAACCAGGGAAAAAATTGCAAGAAGAATAAAGATTTTATAATTAGTTTTTAATAAATGAATTATTTTGGAGGAATTTAAAAGATTTAACGGAAGAAATAAAAAGAAAAATAAAAATAAAGCAAAATAAACATTTTGCAGATGAATAGCAAATGGTTGGGCCCATTGGTTCACGATTCCAATTGTTCCTCCTCTGTTTAAAAAGACAAATATGATGATGGCAAAAAACGAAGGAAGATAGGGAAAGATGTTCCGATTATATTTTTTCTTGTCGAGAAAGATATAAATACAAAAAAATATAATCCATATTATATTATTTTGTCTGACAGGCAAACTTAAAAATGCAATAGAACCGGATAAAAAATAATTCTCTTTTACTAAAAAGTAAAAAGAAAGTAAAATTAGAAAAAGCGAAAAAACATCTGTATAGATTAGAAATAAATATATAAACAATATTGGTAAAAATAAAAACTGCAAAGTTTTAATTTTGGCATTTTTAATGTCAAACTCTTTGGCTATAAGGTAAAAAATAATAATAGACAATAATGAAAAAATTGTTGTTATTAGTCTGGTTCCGGCGACATCAGTTATATTAAAAGAAAATCTTAAAAATCCAATAACAAAACTATAACCGGGGAGAGCTGAAGTTTTTGATAAAATATTTTTATCAAAATCTAAATTGGTGACTTTCTCAATAATAGGATAATATTGATTTTCATCTGCCATTAAAGGCTTATCTTTAATCAGTATAAAAAAAAATGCAATTATTATTAATATGGGTAATATGAATTTTGTCTGAATAATAATCTTTTTAGGGAAGAACATAATAAGTTAAATAATAATGTCTGCTATTTTTTCCCCTAACTCTACAGCGTAGTTTGTCCCCCTGTCCCAAGGATAAACTTGTTCTATATTTGCCAAATAGATATTTTTTAGTGGAGTGTCATGTGGTGGCATAATTTTTGAATAATTTACGGGAATAACCGGTTGAGCGAAAGGCTCTTTAAAGAGGTAAGATTCTATAATAGATTTTTGATAGTTCGGATTTATTTTTTTAAGAAAAGAATCGTAGGTTTTTAGTAATTCCTCTTTTTCCATTTTAAAATAAGGGTGATCATACGGTAGATAATTGCCGATATATAATAAATGTTCATCGTTATAATATTTTTTATCCATAAAATTTGTATGTTCCACAATTGCTAAAATATCTGATTTTTTTTCGCAAATACTAAGCCAATATGTATTATCTATTAAAAAAGGTTCTTTTAAGCTTAGGATAAGATTAATTGCTCCCAAGCTTTTTAATTGATTCAACTTGTTTTGATAATCAAGGGGAAGCTCTTTGGCAATTTTCATAAATAAGAAAGACGGGAGTGTTACAATAACCTTATCAAAAGATAAGGTCTCTTCTTCTTTGCTTAAATGATTTAAATCATTTAAGCAAACTTTTATTCTACCTTTCTCACTTTTTATTTCAGAAACTTCTGTATTAAAGTAGACTTTTCCTCCTTTGTCTTTTATTTCTTTGGTTAATTTATTAGCGAATTCTAAAAATCCGCCTTTCGGATAAGCAAGTTTTGTCGTCCTTTTTTTAATTCTTGCCCAAAACCACGCAAGAGATATATCGTCTGCATAATTTCCAAACTTGCCGACAATTAAAGGTTCCCATATTGTTTCGTATGCTTTTTTTCCCATAAAAATTGGTAAAAATTTGGTTGCTCTTATTTTCTCAAATGGTCGCCAGAAGGGATTGTATCTTAAGACTCCAAGTACAAACGCCATCCTTAATCTGTCTATTACGGAAAGCTTGGGAAAAAGAAGCAAATTCAAAGGAGAATCTAGCTGATAAATTTTATTATCAATAAGAGTTGATGTTTTTGGTCTTTTAATAATTATTTCGTGATTTATTTCTTTTGCCAAATTAATTATGGCTTTGTCATTTGTAAAAAAATGATGGTAATGTTTTTCTAAAGACCAATCCCATTTATCGGTTTTAAAGCCCAATGCAAGGCCTCCTGGAAGATTTTCTTTTTCAAAAATTGTGACGTCGTGCCCGTTTTTTAGAAGTTTGTAGGAAGCCGAAAGTCCTGTAAATCCGGCGCCGATTATCGCGATTTTCATAGAGATATATTACCACGAGAGGCAAGAAAAAGGAGCATGCCAACAATAATTGTAAGAGTTCCTATAATTCCGGTTATCATTAATGTCGAGCTTCCGGGCGCTGGAGGTGGGCTGACAGGAGGACGTGTAATAATGGGAGTCGGTATTGCAGTTGGGATAACAGTAATAATTGGGGTTGGAGTGACAAGTATAGTCGGAGTAGGTGTTGGAGTAGAAATTATTGTAGGAACAACTGTTGGAGTTTGAGTTGGCGTTGAAGTTATAGTTGGAGTTGCAGATGGTGTGGCAGATTGTACTACCTGAGTCCCTGATGCAAAAACAGTGAAAGATTGAGTTATTGACCTAAGAATTCCAAACCTGTCTTTTGTTGTGATTGTTATAGTATGAAGTCCGGGAGAAAGCGGTGTTTTTGGCCGATAAGTCCATCGCCCATTATTATCCGCCATAATTTGAACCTGTATATTTTCGGTTGAGTGAATAACAATTTTTATATCCTCTCCGGGAAGAGCAGTTCCCCTAAAAACAGGCTGTGGATCTGTAAGTCCTTCGTCTTTTTTAGGCGTTTGGATTCCCGGTTCGCTGGTTGAAGAAATAGAGGTAACAGGAAGTACCGGAAAACCGGACGACTTTGATGACTCGGATGCGGTAACAGAGAAACCCAAATCGATTGGTAAAGGACTTAAAGTAAAGTCGTAATTTTGAGAAAGTGTTAGCGTTGGAATCGGATTTATTTGTTTTATTAATAAACTTGCCTTTGATCCGAAAGATTGTCCGATTGCCAGCATTTCTAAAATGTCATTATCGGAAAATACAAAATAGGAACTTAGATCTTTGGTCCTAATTGAATTGAGAGGGAGTATATAGTTTCCATCGTCTTTTACAAGAGTTGATAAATCTTGCGCTTTAAGCGTTTTTATATAAACAATTGTTTCTTCGGGTTTAGTTCCGTCGGGTAAGATAATTTTTCCTGTTGCCGGTTGTTGAGAAGGTGGTTGTTCACTAATAATATCTGTAGTTGTCAATTCGTAAGGAACACCGTTATTCAAAAATGAATCCTTGCCGGAAATAATAGAAAAATAATATTTTGTAGAAGAATTAAGATTTTTCAGAGTTATATGATGAAGCTTATAAGATTTTACGCTTCCTGTTAGTTGATCTCTATCATCGATTGCGGTATTTTCCAAATTTTTATCTTTACCAAAAGATATTGTTCCGATAACGCTTTCGTCTGTTGTAAAGGAAACAGTAAAAGATGTATCAGAAATGTTTGTGATTCTTAAATTTTCCGGAGTAGAAGAGGGGATAGCTCCTCCTCTGAAAATAATACCTGTTTTTACCAGAAAAGATGTTAATATAACTCCAATTATTATAAAGATTAGCGCAAATAATGTAGGAATTCTTTTTTCCCAAACCGGTTGTTTCATTGCGTTAAACTACCTCCTCCAGTTGACTCCTGAGACTGAATATTTATTTGACTTGCAGACGACGAACCGGTTGGGGTTGGTGCTATTTGAGGAGAAGGTGTAGGAGTCGGGATTTGTTGTATTTGATATAGCGGGGCAACCGACTTTCTTTCTTTAATTTTTTCAAGAGTTTTAGCATCAAAATTTGGATTTATCGGCACAATTTGAACGCTTAATGGTTCAGAAATAGTTGATGTTATTGATTTATGATAAATGCTAAAAACAATCCAGGCAATAACAAGGACAAATGCGGATATTAATAAAAATAAAATGTCTTTTTGTTTCATTTTTTAAAGTAAGCTTTTCCTCTAATGCTTAATGATAAAATTTTAGTTTTATTGGGAACCTTACTTAAAGACAGGCTTTCTATTGTTATAATACGATCAAAATTAACAAAAGAAGAAATAAAATCGGAAATATTTTCATATGGACCTTCTACGCCTAAGGAAAAAGCAAAGTAGGAATAATCATCTTGCTTGTTTTGGCTAGATGCTGCAGAAGACGTCTTAGCAAGTTCCACATCAAATGTTTGCAGTCTTGTTAATGTTACATTTGATGATTGCGCGATAGATTGCAGCTGAGCGGCAAAAAGAGGAACAGTTGGAGATAGAGGGATAGCGGAAAGTAGGCGAGTAAGATCATCTTTTAAAAAAGCGTATTTTTGCTGGAGAAGAGATAAATTCTGAATTTTCTTTTCAAGGCTTTCATTGACAAACTGATTATCCACGAGTTCTTTTTTAAGCTGAGCAATTGTTGAAAGCGTTGGGTTTATTGCAAAAAATCCAAAGAAAGAAAAAGCAATTAAAGTTAAAATAAGAGTAGTAAATTTTTGCGTTTTTTTCTCTTTAAAATTTGGAAGCTTCTCTAAATATTTTTCTAAATATTTATTATTCTTAAAATCTTTGAATAAGCTCTTTTCGATTGTCATATTAATTTGTTTTTGAATTTATGGTTAAAGATTTTTGAGATGCCCGTTTTGCTGATATAACAACAGAAAGTATCCCGTTGGATGTTTTATTTTCGATTTTATCCAGACTTATAGAGCTGATTTCGGGACTATTCTTAAGGTCTTCAATAAATTTTGTTAAAGACGGTAGGGATTGTACGTCTGCAATTATTACGATTGACTCATCGGATATTGATAAATTGTTAAAAGTGAAGTTATCAGGGGCAAGATTTACAACATTTGCAAGAATACGATATGTATTTTGTCCGGAGTCGTTGAATTTAGATGCAACGCTTATTCTTGCTTGAGTGTCTCGATATTTATCCTCGTTTGCTTTTAAGTATTTAACTATGGCTTGTTTTTGCGATATTTCATCATGTAAATCTATTAACTGCCGATCCAGGGAAAATCTATATAAAAATGCACCAAGCGCTACCCCCTCTGTTAAAATAACAACTAAACGTCCAAAAGTTAAAGCCCAGTTTATAAATTTATCAAAAAAATTTCCCCTATCCTTTTTAATAAGGTTTATTGAAGGAAGTTTATTTTTCATACCAATAAAAACCAATAGAAATTGGCTATAAATTTAGTCTAAGTGAATTTTATCCTTTTGTCAAAGAGGATTTTGCTGATAGTTCAGCTATTTTTTAGCTGTTTTTATAGAAGATTTTTTTGGAGAAATTTTTGTTTTAGCTTCCGATTTGTTTACTTTATTTTTTGCAACTTTTTTATTAATAAGTTTTGACAGTTTTGATTTTATTCTGGCTGCTTTATTTTTTGCAATAATGTGTTTTTTTACAGCCTTATCGGCAGTTTTAATAGCATCTATTACTGTTTTTTCCGATGCGTTTTTGCTTGCCTTTTTAATAAGACTTTTTAGAGCATATCTAAATTTGTTATTTTCAAGTTGTCTTTTTTTGTCTTGACGCAGCTTTTTCTTAGCTGATTTTGTTACTGGCATAAAGGCATTTTAGCATGTTATACTTTAGAAAACAATATGCCCAGGAACTTTCTGCAAAAAAGCATAAGTATTTTGCTAAGACGCCAAACAAATATTTTATCCGCTGCCGTTATAATTATGGCAACGGTTGTTTTTTCTCAAATTTTGGGTCTTGTTAGACAAAGACTTTTAGTATCTATTTTTGGACCGACAGATACGCTTGGAGTATATTTTGCATCGTCGAAACTTCCTGATTTTTTATTTCAATTAATTATAGCAGGAGCACTGTCGTCTGCTTTTATTCCTGTTTTTTCGGACTTCTTAACAAAAGGCAAAGATGAAGAAGGACATAAAATGGCCTCAACCCTTCTTGTTTTTGGAATTATACTTTTTTTATTTTTATCTTTAATTCTTTTTATATTCGCGCCATTATTTTTAAATTTAATGAATCTTGGATCAGGTTTTTCTACAGATCAAATGACGCTTATGGCAAATTTAATGAGAGTTCTAATTTTTGCCCAGTTGCTATTTATTGTAGGAACGTTTTTTTCTGCCGTTTTGCAATCTTATAATCATTTTTTTATTCCGGGTCTTGCCGCCGCTTTATATAATTTGGGCATTATTATTGGAATACTTACTCTTTCTCCTTTTATTGGTATATTCGGTCCGGCATATGGCGCAATTCTTGGAGCCTTTATTTTTATAATTGTTCAGCTTCCAACCGTTAATAAACTTGGATTTTCTTTTAAACCTGTAATGTCTTTTAAAATCCCAGGCGTTTTGGAAGTTGTTAAACTTATGTGGCCAAGAACCATATCGATTGCGGTTTTTCAGATAGGTTCCATAATAACCGTAACTCTTGTTTCTTTTTTGGAGTCGTCGGGCCGAAATTATGTAATTTTCGATTATGCTCAGACTCTTGCTTTTGCACCGATTGTTCTTTTTGGACAAAGCATTGCCCAGGCCACTTTTCCTGTTTTAGCACGAGAGAGAGAAAAACTTGAGGAGTTCAAAATAACATTTATTACTAGCTTTAACCAAATGCTTTATCTCGTGTTGCCGATTTCGGTATTATTTATAGTTTTAAGAATCCCGATTGTAAGATTAGTATTTGGAGCTAGTAGATTTGATTGGCCAGCGACTTTACTTACAGGTAAAACTTTAGCTTTTTTTTCTATTTCTCTTTTTGCCCAGGCGTTAATTTATCTGGTATCAAGAGGATTTTATGCATTACATGATACAAAGACGCCGTTAATAATTGGCGGAGTCACGACTTTAATAATGATAGTACTTGGATTTTTATTTATCATATCTTATAAGGCCGGGGTTGAAAGCATTGCTATTGCCTATTCTATTGCGTCTATTTTAAATCTTTTGGTTTTAATGATTTTCTTAGATAGGAAAACGGGGGGATTTAAAAAAATAGAATTATTATTTTCATCTTTTAAAATTATAACGGCAAGCTTTTTTACAGGGTTTGCTTTATATATTCCGATGAAACTTTTAGATGAGTTAGTTTTTAACACAAAAAAAACCATAGACCTTATATTTTTAACAGGTATTTCAAGCATTGCCGGCCTTACTTTGTATCTTTTTCTAACGTGGTTTTTAAATGTAAAAGAAGCAACGACCTTTATTCTTCTTTTTAAAAAAATCGGAAACTGGAGAGAGATACTTGGGAAATCCGATGAAGTAATTGACATAACGAGAATTAAACCATAAAACTCAATTGACAATAATCCTTACTTCCTGTAATACTCTAATTATATGGAGAACCAAAATCAATCCCAACTATCAACGGATCAATCAATAAAACAACCGGTTGTCTCACAGCCAACTCCAAATAAGTCGAAATCACGTCTTGTATTAGTCGTTGTTTTATTTATTGTTTTAATACCAATTGGGGTATATATATTGGGAGCAAAAAATATAAATCAACAAAAGCAAGTTACTATTATTCCAACTACCGCTCAAAAGCTCCCATCATCAACTATTGCTCCAATCTCAAATTGGAAAATATACACAAATAATAGCGGGAAATATGCTATTAGTTATCCTCCTAACTGGATTACCAAAGAACAACCAATTTCAAATTCGAACCAAACTCCAAAAGAAGTTTCTGCTTCTTTTATGGTAATGCCACCCGTCGATAAAACTTTAGAATTTCCTCCTATTGTTTCAATTGAGGTATTTGCAAATCCGGAAGATTTATCAGAAAAGGTTTTTTTTATTAAATATATTTTTCTTGTTCCTCAAGATACCGTTACCAAAGAGGTTGTTGTTGATAGCAAAAAAGGTATAACTATTTCTTCACTTGGCGGAGCAGTAGATAACGATAATGTATTAATTAAATACAATGGAAATATTTACAAAATTACACTAGATCATTCTTTAATAAAAGAAAAGGACATCGACAATAAGCTTTTCAACCAAATCCTCTCTACCTTCAGATTCACCAATTAATTTTTTGCCAAAAGGGTATATATAAGCTACAATGGTGGGCATGGAAAACACAAATCTAATTAGAAATTTTGCGATTATTGCCCATGTTGATCATGGGAAGTCTACACTTTCCGACCGGATGCTTGAGATTACAAATACAATTCCAAAAGATAAAATGCAGGAACAGTTTTTGGATCAGAACCCGATTAGCCGGGAAAGGGGGATTACTATCAAATTAGCTCCTGTCAGAATGAACTACAACCTAAACGATACTGCCTACACCCTAAATTTAATAGACACGCCAGGGCATGTAGATTTTTCCTACGAGGTTTCAAGAACTCTTGCGGCATGTGAAGGAGTTGTTCTTTTGGTCGATGCCACAAAGGGGATCCAAGCTCAAACGGTTGCGCATTTAAATGCTGCAAAAAAACAAAATTTAATTGTTATCCCTGTTATCAATAAAATAGATATGCCAAACGCTATGCTCAAGGATACGGCAAAGGCAATATGCAAAATGTTTAAATTTAAAGAAGATGAGATTTTATATGTTTCTGCGAAAACAGGTGAAAATGTTGACAACCTATTAAAAATGATAATAGAAAGAATCCCTTCTCCGCAGACGTCTTTAAATCCAAATCTTCGTGCCTTGGTTTTTGACGCGGTATATAATCAACATAAAGGCGTTATTGCATTTGTTCGCGTATTCGGTGGATCTGTAGAGGCGGGCGATAGAATTAAACTTTTTCAAAGCAGCACGGAATCGGTTGTAACGGAGGTTGGTTCTTTTTCTCCATATTTGTCACCGAAAAAAGAATTATTAATTGGAGAGATTGGATATATTATTACCGGAATAAAAAATATTCATGAGTGTAACGTTGGAGACACGATAACGTTAGTTCAAAGTTCAAAGTTCTCGCCTCGCGGCACGCCTCGCGTCGATGCGGGCGAAGCGGGCAAAGTTCAAAGTTCAATTGAGCCGTTGCCGGGGTACAAAAAACCGAAGCCTATGGTTTTTTTTGGAATTTATCCAAAATCATCGGACGATTTGGTTCCTCTTAAAGAGGCATTAAATAAAGTAGCGCTTACCGATTCGTCGCTTACCTTTTCCGAGGAGCATTCGGAGTTTTTAGGCAATGGTTTCAGAGTCGGTTTTTTGGGACTTTTACATGCAGAAATAGTTAAAGAGAGAATAAAACAAGAAGGAGGAATTGAGCCCTTTTTAACAATGCCGCAGGTTTTGTATGAAAAAAGAGAAGAATCAATATTAGAACCTTTTATAAAGTTAACTGTTTATGCTCCGACTAAAAATCTTGGCGATATTATGGGTGTTTGCCAAAAAAGAAAAGGAAATCTTTTGAATATTACTTATTATGAAGCACATGCTGTCTTGGAATACGAAATGCCTTACACGATGTTTATCAGAGGATTATCATCGGAGTTAAAAAGTGTTTCTGCCGGTTTTGCAAGCATAGACTATGAACTTATTGATTATAGACCCGCGGATCTGGTTAATTTAGAGATAAAAGTTAACGATATACCGATAGATGTTTTATCGGAGCTTGTATACAAAGAGGATGTATATTATAAAGCAGGCATAAAAACCGCAAGACTAAAAGAAATTTTGCCAAGGCAGCAGTTTAGGCAAGTTATTCAAGGAACAATTGACGGAAAAATTTTATCAAGAGAAGAAATACCGCCTTTTAGGAAAGATGTTTTGGCAAAAATGTCGGGGGGGGACAGAACAAGAAAAGATAAATTATTAAAAAAGCAAAAGAAAGGAAAATCAAAACTTGTTACTATATCTAAAGTTTCTATTCCTCAAGAAGCCCTATTTTCCTTTTATAAAGAAGAATTAAAATAATTACAAAAGCTTTACTCTCCCAGAAGCAAAATCAGGGAGTATTATAATAGTTCTATGACAGTAGAAGTGTTGCCGCCTACAAAATCCAGTATTAGAGTTGAACCTGTTTCCTTGAAAAAATTTAAAAGTCTAAAAAGACAATATGCCGGATTTATAGAAGTTCCCGAAGGTGATTGGGTACAAACAGTAGGCGATATTCCGATTATTAACGATGGAGCATCAACTTGTGCTCTGATCTATATTGTTTGCCAAACAAATAAAGAAATTCTAGCTGGACATTTTGTTCCGGCAGAAATGCATACCACCCCAAATTTAAATAATTTTAACGTTGATCCAGATATACTACCAAAGTTCCTAAAAACAGTAAGCAAACCAGGTATACTTGATAGCTTTAGTCATTATCAATCAATGATGGCTTATGTTAAGTATCTAACAGACACATACGGAAAAGATAGCGTTGAAGCATATATATTTGGACAACATTTTTTAACGACTAAACCTCAAGGGATTACGAGCAAATTATTAGATAGGCTCAATCTTGATGCAGACTTAACACAACAAGGATTCAGAAGAGATAACATTTTAGATTTTAGGGATTTGGAAATTTACCAAAAACCAGGCGATAATACATTGTATCTACCTGATAAAAAAACTATTTATCTTCAGAGATTTACTTGAGTGGTTCTATGAAATTTGGATAGATAATTTTGATTTATAAGGATCAAAGGCCTCTATAGTTTTTGTTGCATCTAATATCTCTATTCCTAATATTTTCCCCTTCTTGTCCTCATCAACTAAAATTACGTCAGATATTTTCCTTGTACGACTATATTTCCCTCTTGCCAATTCTATCCAAACGGCATTCTCTTTTTTATCATATTGCATTTTCATATTTTTCTCTCCAAATAATACGCAGTAATAACAGTTATTCTTGATCCTTCTGTTCTTGTTACTACCTCAAATAGTTTACCACCAATTCTTTTTCTTCGCAACTTTCTGCCACGAAAACTTGATAAGATTTCCTGTGGATTTCGTACGATTTTTATTGTTAATTTTTGAGAGATCCCCCTTCTCTTTAACTGTTTTTTTGCGTGGTCTGAAAAATTTACAGGCATTAAATCATTATAGCATTGGAATTATTTTCCTTTTACAGCCAGGATTTAAAGTAAAAAATAAGGGTTTTGCGCCCAATTTTTTTAGAGGGCGAGGAAAAGTAAGCCCCCTATTATTGAGAGCGCGGCTCCAAGAACTCCTATTTTAACTATATTATCTCCCGGGCCGGGCGATGTAATTGTTGGAGTGGGAGTTGG
>Ga0209542_10003141_pt1 | contig 35713 bp, 29 predicted proteins | sample RifCSPhighO2_01_FD_184028 | JGI IMG/M metagenome (GOLD analysis project Ga0209542, IMG submission 184028) | Soil microbial communities from Rifle, Colorado - Rifle CSP2_plank highO2_0.1 (SPAdes) (version 2) | ecosystem: Environmental > Terrestrial > Deep subsurface > Rock core/Sediment ...
ATTCATATCTTGGGAATAGAGTCGCTAATTAAAGGTTTTTCTAACTACTTAAAAAAGGTGAATCACCTTCGGAGATACTGTGGTCACCGGATAATTTAGTTTGCTCAACTTTATAGCCCATATTTGTAAATAATTTAACTAAAAAAGCCTCAAATTCAAAACCATTCATTGGATCTACATCTTCGATACCATATCTTTGAGCTTCTGGATTTAACAAGTTCTTTTCGAAATTTGTTAATTCTCTTGCTTCTTTAGTTTCAATTATATCATTTCTAAGTTCCTCTAAAGAGTTATATGTAACTAGCTTCATTTTTTGCATGCATTCTAGGAAAAGAATAAGAAGCTCTTTAACCCATTGCCTTACATTCACACTTTTTGAAAATACTTCATAGTATTCGATTATATAACTAAATATTTTTTCTTTGGTACCTAAAGATTTACACAAAATACTTACAGTTTCACGTTGTTTAGCAATCGCATGGTCATAGATAGTATTAAATAAATCTTTTACTCGAATATCTCCATATTTCTTAATGACTAATCTTAATATTTTTGAAAGTGCGTTCCAGTCATCTGGATTTTTTTTATAGAATTCTAGAAAATCTTTTGCAAAAGGGTCTTCTGAAGGAATCCATTTAGGACCATCACAATCAAATACATTGGTAAATTTAGACAATTTGTCAGAAACAATCCATTTAGAGAATTCAGGTAATCCACCATTAGAGGGAGTATAATAAGAAGTTGCTAATCTTTCGAAATTTTCATACTTCAGAGACAATGAAAGAACAAAATAGGTCTCACTAAACTTTGTAATCAAATCATCTTTCCGTAATTTTTTAAGTAACTCCTCTTGTTGTCCCAACTCTTTTTTTCTTAATTCTTCTTGTTGTCTCAATTCTTTTTTTCTCAGTTCTTCTTTTTTTATTTTCTCTTCTTCATCTTTCTTTTTATGCCAAAGAATTTTACACTCGTCACAATACTTAACGGGTTTCTTACTTTCATCAAGAATGTCCCACGCGTCCTGAAAAAAGCCTATTTTCTTGCCACATTTAGCACAATGAACCATTTTAGATTAAAATCTGAGAGAAAGTTATAAATATTTTGTAGAAAAATTAACTAAATGACAATTTCATCCTCTTGGTATCCCAATATTTATCACAACCACTCTATCCTGCCAAGTCTGCAGTCCATTCTTCACGTCGTGCAAGCAAACCACGAGGTCGGAATGGCAAAAAGGTTCAGAAAAAACTCCCAGCTCGCAATCGAGTCCAGAAGGCACGTCTAAAGAAATCTTCAGCCCGGGCAAAGAATTAAATGTATTAATGGCTAAATTGATCAGTTCCGGAGATTGGATTTTTACTAATGGACGTAAGTTCTGTTTCGTTGCATTTAGTATAGTTGTATCTTCTTGGTTTTGACCTAATTGAGTTTGAATTTGTGGAATTTTAAATCCCGTTCCTAATAAAGCATCAACTAAAAGAAAATCTAAATTTTCCTGAAAATGAAATTGCTTTAAGTCATCGGAATTACGGATATTTACAACTGTAATAGGATTTTTAATTTTCTTAAGGTTTTTCTTGGCTTCTTCTTTCATCTTTTCCTCATTTCCAAAAAGAAGTACCAAAACTGAATTTTCTTTAGCAAAATATCTTGCTGCCACCAAGCCATCACCGCCATTATTACCCATACCGGCAAAGATGATTATTCTCTTATTACTGAGGTCATATTTTTGTTTGACAAGTTGAACAAACCCACGTCCAGCATTTTCCATTAACTCCATAGTGGATATGCCTTGCGCTTCGGCTTTATCTTCCAGTTCTTTCATTCGTTGAGGTGTAATCATAAGATATTTGAGGATTTTAAAGGTTTAAATATTTAGTGAAAGAAGAAAAAGGCTAAGAGAAATTGTTAAAAGTGAAAAGTGATGATTAAGACAGGGGAGGTTATTAATTACATAAATATGGCAAGATTTAAATAGAAGTATAGGTTTTAAAGCATATATGAATAAAGAAATATGTAAAAAAATAGTTGAAAATAAAGAAAAATTTATTCCAGCTTTGTTTACAATAAAGCAAATTAACTTAATTGAAAAATATCTTCAAACTAAATCGTTGAGTAATAGTGAAAAAACTACTCTTTATTCTACAATTAAACGTAAGATTGAAGCTTTGCAAACTTTAAAAGAAGAGAGTTATATCAATGGTTCAAATATGATTCCAGAAAGAGTAGAAGAAGCTAAGAAAATATTAATAGGATTGAATCAAGAACGAGCTTTTATATCTGGGTCGTTTCTTTACAAGAAGAAGTACAATGATATTGATATTTTTGTTATAAGTAGAAGAAGAAAAAGTTATACACTAGCAGAAAAGCACTTCACATTTATTCTAGAATCTGACTTAAAGCGACCGATCTTTGTTTCTGCATTTAAATATTCTGTAGCTAATTTTCAAAATAGTGTTAAAATCACTAAAAAAAGAAGCAAAATTGAAGACACCCTATTTTTGTATCAATGGATTATCAGCCAAATTATACAAAATGAAGATCAAAAAGAAATTAGAGATTTAGTTCTTCAATATTTTATGCATCTTAAGAATGAAATATTAGATGCCCGCAGCTTAAATCTAGAGGTTGAGAGAATAAAAGCTATGTCAAAAGAAGATCGCATAAAAGAAATAAACCAGATTACCAAAGAATTAGTACTAAATACTTTTTCTCTCAAGTATCTTTACAATGTCTTCTCAAAATTCACTATTTCAGTGAAAGAAATGGGGAGAGAATACAAAACTGAAAATATACCAATACTTCTACAGTTAGCCAAAGAGGTGCAGAATGAATGCCGAAGAGCTTAAACTTAAAATAAAAGAGATATTCGGAGAAGATATCATTTTTAATAAAGAGTTTGGTGAACTAGCCGGCTTGATTAAGAATATCGATGATAACTTAATCTCTTGGTGCATCCAAATAAAAGAAGGAAAAATTCAACCAATTTCTAAATCTATTTTAGGAGACAAAATTGTTTTCATTAGAAAAATAGGCTCATCTGAACGATGTTTGATAATCAAAATAAAAAATGATGGAGTTAAGGAAGTTCATCTTGGAAACCATAAATATTATAACGAGATTACTCAACGCTTGGGATTAAAGCAAAGCAGTAATAAGTATTAAATGATTATTTACTAAGAATGTACCAAGAACACCACCGCCACTAATAACCATAATAAACAAGGCGTTTAGCCCTCAAAAATTTTATATACTTAAATTATCTACTTATAATAATGAACTGGAAAAAAATAGTTTTATTTATCTTGTGTTTAATAGTCGGTATGTTCATATTCGGATTGATAACTCTTTTTGGAGCGTTTGGTAGAAGTTATATCTCATTATTTTTACCTCTATTTTTTATAGCATTTGTTGTTTTTTTAATCTTAATTTTGAAAGAATATTCGACAAAGAAACTACTGATTATTTTCTTATTGATTGCTGTTTATTGGCTGATTATAGCCATTCCGTTTCCAGAATGTGGTTCTTGGGGTAAATGGGGAAGTCATTCTCAAAAATGTACTTGTATTGGTATAGAAAAAGGTGTATGGGGGGTAATGGATGCGGGTTGGAGTCAATGCGTAGGAATTCCCATTGATTATCAATGCCGTGAAAGATCACCAACTACTGGACAAATAGAAGAAGTACCTTGTTATAATAAATAAACTCCCACCGCTACCAATAACCCAATTAAAGCACCAACCAGTACTTGTTTTGGTGTATGTCCCATAGAAAAGTGAGTTTCTGTTTTCAATTTAATCTTTTTAACGATTTTGTTTAATATCAAACCTTCGTCTCCAACTGTGCGTCGAACACCAAAAGCATCCCTTAATACAATAAAAGCTAAAACCAAACTCACAGCAAAAGTAGTAGAAGCACCTTCTTCGATAAAGATAATAGTTGCCAAAGATACTACAAAAGCTGAGTGTGAAGAAGGCATACCTCCAGTAACGACAAGATCATGCCAGCGCAAGGTTTTACGTTGAACTATGAAGATAATCAGCTTTAATAACTGAGCGCCAAATCCGGCTAAAAAGATGCTTAAGATTATTTTATTCATGGAAATCACAGTTAAATATCGAAGGAAACTATAAAACAAGTAAAACTTAGAGGTTTATATTTGTTTTGTTGAAGATGGTAGTAAAAATTATGAAAAAGTTGATATATCAATGAATTTATTGTTAGTTATTGATTAACTATGAAAAAAATATTAATTGTACAACAGCCTAAAATGAAAGAGTTGTGGGATAATAAAGAAAATGAGGCTTGGGAGAATGCATAAGTTAAATCACTATCTAAAAACTCCCAAAAGCTCTTAAACTCTAGGAAAATATTATAGTACAATGTTCAAAGATTACTTTACTATTCCATTTAAAGAAATGAAACGGCGCAAACTGCGCTCGCTTCTTACTCTAGTTGGAGTATTCATTGGTATTGCTTCGGTCATCTCGTTGATATCTTTGGGACAAGGTTTAGAAGAGGCTATAGGGCAGCACATTCAATCTTTAGGTAAAGATAAGCTGTTTATTAATGCCAAAGGAAATTCTTTAACTGCTGGATTAAGCTTGGAAGCGATTAAAATTACCGATAAAGATTTGAAAGTAGTTAAGAGTACCTCCGGTGTTAAAAAAGCAGCAGGCATGATTTATACTACGGCGGGAATTGAATTTAATGACATTTCACGTTATGCTTTTGTAATGGGACTGCCAACTATTTCAGATGAAGTTTCTTTAATAAATGAAGCTCAAAGCTATAAAATTATGAGAGGAAGACAATTAGACACTGGAGATAAGTATCGAGTTGTAGTAGGATATGAATATTCAAAAAAAGAGCGTTATGAAAAAGAAATTGAATTAGGAGATAATATTCTTGTCAATGGAAAGGAGTTGAAAGTTGTAGGGATCATGCAGAAAATTGGTTCTCCTCCGGATGACCAATCAATCATAATTCCAATAGAAATTTACTGGGAGCTGTTTGGCGGAAAGGATACTTATGGCATGCTTATTGCTCAAGCACAGGCAAGTGAAGAACCAGATATCGTTGCTGAAAGATTAGAGAAAGAATTACGTGAAGAACGTGGTCTAGAAGAAGGTAAAGAAGATTTAGAAATTAAAAGCGCAGAACAGTTTGCAGCCTCTTTTGCTTCGATCTTGGATATTGTGCAAGTGGTTTTAGTAGGTATTGCTAGCATTTCTTTATTAGTTGGAGGAGTTGGTATTATGAACACCATGTATACTGCAGTTTTGCAAAGAACAAAAGAAATCGGATTGATGAAAGCCGTAGGCGCAAAGAACAACCATATTTTATTTTTATTTTTGGTCGAATCAGGGTTTTATGGTTTAGGCGGCGGAATTGTAGGAGTAATTTTAGGTATTGGTTTTGCAAAGATAGTTGAAGCCATATTTGTTCAGTTAATTGGACCTTTATTAGTAATTAAGATTAGTTGGGGATTGGTAATATTTGTCTTATTATTTTCATTTATCGTAGGCTGTCTTTCGGGCATTGCTCCTGCTTGGAGGGCTTCGAAATTGAATCCTGTTGAGAGTTTGAGGTATGAATAAATTAGATGTGAATAAAAATAATATATTACTTTACTATAGCGATCCAACTAAGTAATTAGGTGTTCGTCTGTTGGATTGCTTATTAGAAGTCCAACCCTAATACTGATTAGTCTGGTTGGACTTATATAATTCTCTGACTTATAAAAATATTTATTAAGGTTGAGCGATTCCCATAATACGATAAAGAATTGATTCTTCTGCATATGGAAAATGAATTTTATAGCCAGGATCGCCATACTCAAAAAAAGAAGAACTACGGGTATTTTCTATGGTTGTGAGTAATTTTCGTTCTGCTCTTAAATTTACAGTAAACTGCTGGAGAAATAGAGATACTTTATCTCTGTGAACTTCTCTTGCCTGAATGACACTATGGTTTTCTCTCAATCCCCAGTCGTAATGATTACTATCACTTTGAGTATTTTTCCATTCTGGAAATACTTCAATTGACTGAAAAGGACGACCAAGGAAGAGGCGGAAATCTCTAACTATAGAGATCGGTGATTTGTTTAGGACATAACTATTTATAAATTCTTCATCCTGTCGATTCAAAAATACAAACTGGGGATTATGATGGTGCTTGCGTTTCATTTCTAAGGTCCGTTCATATTTTTCATTGTGTATTTGTTTTGCATCGCTTGTGTACATTCTATGAAGTGTATGCACTGCAAGATAGAGACTCCCAGATGGAAGCTTTAAACTTAAGAGATTGGAAACAGCAGTAAAACCATTGTACCCAAACATGCGTCTCTCAGAGTAGAGTAATTCTGGATTATCAAAAGCTTTTGTTGTAAAATGCTCATTATTGCCTTGATAATCTGAAGCTATATTTTGAACACATTGACGGTCTTTAGCAATCAAATCAAACAAGGCACGTACTTCTGCCTCTTTTTCCTTTACTTCTTCTGCTGTTGGTCTTTGTTTTGTTTCAAGTTTATTTGTTTGTGTCATTTGTATTACTCCATTTCCCCAGTTATGGTTATTATTTGTAAGTACTAATTTAATTATTAAATCTCAGAAATAGTATATTAATTTTTATCCTCCTAAAAGAGACTATATAAGAAAAGCTTAAAAAGGAACCGTACCTCATCAGTAAAAATGGACACCACTATTTTGGAAGATTTAGGATTGACTACTGCTGAGATTAAAGTATATATTTCATTATTGGAGTTAAGATCTGCCCCGGCAGGAGAAATTCTCAGTAGATGTAAACTTCATAATTCAGTAATGCACCGTGCCCTAAATTCTCTTACCCAAAAAAGCCTTATTAATTATATTTTTGATGGAAGAAGAAAAATATATCAAGCAACAGACCCAGATAATTTCTTGGCATTTATAGAACAAAAAAAGAACAAATTTGAGCAGATACTTCCTGAATTAAAAGCTAAACTACAAATTTCAAAACAATTGTCAAGACCTACAGAAAATGCAACAATCTACAAAGATACTAGAGGAATCAGCGAAGTCTACCGCCAGTTGCGTGAAGAGAAAGGAAAAGAATATCTCTCTTTTGGCGGTGGAAAAGTGTGTGAGGATAGAATGGGTACAGCTTGGTGGAAGAACCATCACTTAAATAGAATAAAAAATAAACTACCATCTAGGCAGGTGTTTGATGAAACGGTAAGATCTTTTGGCAAAGAGCTCATCAAGAAACAGATTTCACAAGTACGCTATTTTCCAGCTCATTTTGCCCAATTTCAAGAAACTGTAATAGTTGGTGATCTTGTAGCAATTAGTTTGTTTACTAAAGATGCATATAGTATACTTATAAGAGACCAGTTTGTTGCTGAAGGTTATATAAAATATTTTCAGCTCCTCTGGAAAAATGCAAAACCATAAAGTGAAATCTGAGATAATTTGAAAGATAGATTGTTTATTTTAAGATTGTTCCAGAGATTATAAACACTAAAAAATATTATATTTAAAAAAAGAAGGATTAGAGATAGTTTATTCCTTCGTAAAATAAGTATTAGATTTGTCCAAAAATTAATTAAACACACCTAAGCTTTATGAGACTACTTATGAATAAAACAATTATCGAATTAAGAAAGGTCTGGAAGACTTATTATCCAGGAAAAATTAGTTTAGACGTATTAAAAGAAATAAATTTAAGCATCTATAAAGGAGAGTTTGTAGTAATAGTAGGACCCTCTGGAAGTGGAAAATCTACGCTAATGAATTTGGTGGGTATGCTGGATGTTCCAAGCAAAGGGCATCTTTTTTTAGATGACAAAGATGTTTCCAAAATGTCAGAATCAGATTTGGCTCAATTAAGAGGACGTAAAATTGGTTTTGTCTTTCAGCAGTTTAATCTAATCCCTGCTTTAAACGCTTTAGAGAATGTTACACTACCTGCCATATTCCAAGGAGTACCAGAGGAAATTAGAAATAAAAGAGCCCGCGAGCTATTAGAATTAGTTGGTTTAGGTGAAAGGATGAACCATAAACCAAACGAACTTTCTGGAGGACAACAGCAAAGAGTAGCTATTGCCAGAGCTTTAATTAATGACCCAGAGATTATATTAGCTGATGAGCCAACTGGAAATTTAGATTCTCATTCTGGACAGCAAATTATGGAAATGCTCTCTAATCTGCACAAAGAACAAAAAAAGACAATTATATTGGTTACGCATGATACTGATTTAATTTATTTTTCTGAAAGAACAGTCCACATTAAAGATGGAATGATTGATAAGATAAGATTAAATGGAAAAAAGTAAATTTTGGTTTTTAATTACTCCCTACTCTGACTAATTCTATAATTTGTGGATGTAAATATTTATTAGCGGCAATTATTGTTTTGGAATTTAAATTGTGAGGCTTGCCTTCATAATCTGTCACTTTTGCTCCTGCTTCCTCCATAATAATATACCCCGCGCTATGAAATGGTTCTGCTAATGGCGTGATGCAGACATCAAAACTACCTTTGGCAAGATAACAATAATCTAATCCTCCAGTTCCAAAAACACGAAATGTAGCTGCCCGATCTAGAACACGGGCAATAATTCTTTTTGATGATTCTAATATTTTAGGAGGATGATTGCTTCTGTTCCACCCCACAACTGCTTTTCCAAGTTCTGAAACCTGGGAAACATTTATTCTTTCTCCATTTAAATAAGCTCCTTTTCCTCTTTCAGCAACATACAATTCGTCAAGCTTAGGACAAAAAATTACTCCCAGAATAGTTATATCGTTTTCATAAACAGCGACAGAGATATCAAAAAGGGGTATTCCTTTAATATAGTTAGTAGTAGCATCTATAGGGTCAATTACAAATAAATATTTTCCATTTCCTTGTCGACCAGATTCTTCGCCGTAAAAACCAGCATCGGGAAATTTTTCCTTGATTTTAGCAATAATGAGTCTCTCTGCTTCTTCATCAACTTCAGTTAAAAAATCTTTAGGAGACTTATTTTTAACTTCTCCAAAATTTCCAACACGACTTAGAGCAAAACTTCCTGCTTCTTTTACTGCTTTAATTACTATGTTTTTTAACATAAAGATTAGTAATTAATGGGATTTTAAAAGATTTGTGAACTTCAAAAAATAAAATTCAAATCTATCTTCTCTTTTTGTGCTTAACTACATGTTTCTTAGTTTTCTGCCGTAATTTAGCAAGTTTAATTAGCTTTCTAACTTTAGAAAGTTTACTTTTAACACTTGGTTTACGACCATTATGCTTTCGCTTAGAAGTTTTTTTAAATACTTTTTTAATTACTGTTCTCTTTACTACTTTTCCTCTTTTTTTTACCATAAAACTAACACCTCAAAGTACTATATTAGCGTCTACACTTCAATAATTACGCAAATCTGGACTCGGTGAAAAAGTGCCTTAAACAAATACCAAAATCAACTTAACCTATCGGCTTGTTTTAAAGGTGATCTTCTTCGCTCCACACGGAAGCTTAACTAGCGCAGGTTTCGTCCGATGAGTTATAGTCCAGGCACCGGATTAATGGCGAGCACTTGACAGAGGCTGCTGTGGACACACCCTTTTCAGGGCAACCGAACTGTCCGTTTACTTTAATCTAGTTGTCAAAGAGAGAATAAAGACTAATTCTTTAGTATTAAATTACTAAGATATTTAAAGTTTTCTTGACACTGGAAAGTGATTGTTGAAACTACGAAAAAAGAATAGATTATAATTTTCACTTAACCAACTCTTCTTTTTGAAAGGCTGCTCACTCTTGAAGAAAAATCTTCTTGTTTCAGTCCAGATTCAACCATCTGCAAAAGACGTTCTATGAAATCATACCTTAATCCAATTTCTTTGGAAGCTTCAATACCAGATAATTTTGCCTGAGCTATATTTCTTTCTGCTGCACCAAGCAGAGGATCCATTTCTTTGTAGAGTTTGTTGACCAACTCAAGAGTATAAGTATTTTCTCGAGAAATGGTCTTTAAGTTAGAAGCTTGGTGACGAAGAACTTCCCCTAAGAGATAAAGTTGCCCGCCTTTTCCTGCTTCTCTCTGAAAGAAAGTAAGAAGCACAGAAAGTGATTGTTTTATTTGTAAAAGATCACGATTTATAATCAAAAAAGTCTTTGTTATAAGTTCTTCTGCTTCTTCTTTACGTTCTTCTTGGAGCTCTGCATCAAGATAAGGCGAACCTAACAGAAATTCGCGTAATTCTGCTTTGAGTTTTTTTTCGTTGGCTGCAGTTTGGCGTTCTTCTCCTATTAAACTGTTGACTAACTGCAAACTATCTTGCAAAAAATCTGCAGCCTTGCGGAAGGTCCTGCGCAGGAGATTTAAAAGAGCAGTTAATTCTGCATATTTCTTCTCAGCCAGGGTTTGATTTTTACTTTCTAAAGCATCTTTGGTTTCAAGTAGTAGGGATTGAAATTTGATTAAAGTCTTTTTGAGATTAGAATGAAACAAACCACAACGAATACGCAAGAGATAAGAAAGACGGGTTTCTAGACGAGTAATTTGAGATAGTTCCTTTTCCTCTAAAGTACGAAAAGCAGGCAAGCGTTTAAGCAATTCACCTTCTTTTTTTGTAAGTAGGGGATCTTCCATAGGTTATTGACGTCCTCCCCAGCCATAAATGGCGGGGATTCCCTAATAAGACGGCAAAAACTTTGGCGTGATGAGTCTCGTGATTTGCAACGTATTCTTTCGCTTTTTCTAGAGTGATGTGACCAACAGAGGCAATAAATTTTCCATCGCCCCATAACTGACGATTACCGCTTTCTCTCCAGTAAAAGCATTTTAGTTTTTTCTCTTCAGTTTTGAAGAGCATTCTGGAAGCATACCCTTTCATCAGACCAATTGCACGAGCAGGCCCCATACTCAAACGCAACTCGACTATTGCATGTATGTGGTCAGGTGCTACTTCCAATTCGTCAATCCTGAAATTATATCTTCTTGCCGCTTCTAGCAAAAAGATTTCGCAAAGTTTTTGAAGTTTCGAGTCTGCAAAGACTTTGTAACGATACTTGGTCACCCACTGAAAGTGCCAAGTACTCCAACCTATACTGTGTTTATAGGCGTGGTCTTGGTAAATGTTCATTGTGTCTCACCTCGTTTTTGAGGCTCATCACTTTACCAAGCCATATAGCTAAGACATAGAATTAGTAACTTTCGCAATTCATCCCCAACGCTAAAGCGTGGGGATTTCTTGCTCAGAAGTTATTTAAAAATTTGTTTTAATATAAATAGTTTTCTAGAATGAAAATTTTCGAGAATGGAAAATAAGTCACTAGCCAAGACTTTTAGTAGCGGGCATAAATTTTGTTTTAATCAGTAACCGCTACTAAGTATAAAAAACTTAACAATTGATAATAAGATTTAAGTTTTTTAGTATTCGAGACAAGTTTTATTCCTTAGCGGAAACCATATGGATTTCACGAGCTCAAATTTTTCTTAAGAACTTGGCTGATGAAAATGAGTGCACCGGCTGGGATTTGAACCCAGGTGATCGGCTAGCTTCAAAAAAGAGCCCAAAGACGCTTCTTGTGTGGAAGGCCGACATACTAACCACTATACTACCGGTGCATACTAATCTTAAGTTTTAAGCCAAATTCTTTATAAATATTTCTTTCTCTTTATTCTTATTATCAAATTGGAACTTTAATAACTAACAGTATAGATAACATAAAATATTACATAAAAAATGATAAAAATAATATGGAAATCGCTAAAAATATTGAAATTTTAGAAGAGACTTTGTGGTTCAAAAAAGAAAAAATTATCCTGCTAAATGACCTGCACATAGGGTATGAAGAAGCTTTGCAGAGGAGAGGTGTACTCGTTCCGAAGTTTCAACTAAAAGAAATATTATCCAAACTAGAATCTATTTTAGAGAAAACTAGACCAGAAAAAGTAATAATTAATGGTGATTTAAAACATGAATTTGGTCGAGTTCTAAGACAAGAATGGAAAGAAGTATTAGAGTTTCTGGAGTTTATAATCAACAAGGGAGTAGAAGTAATTATCATTAAAGGAAACCACGACCATTTGATGCAAGTCCTGGCTAATAAAAAAAATATCACCCTAATTAATAGTTATGTGTTAGGAGATAATTTAATTCTTCACGGTGATGAATTGGTTAAAGAAGATATTAACCTAAAGAAATTTAAAAGAATTATTATCGGACACGAACATCCGGCAATTGTGCTAAGAGAAGGTGGAAAAAAAGAGAAATATAAATGTTTCTTGCAAGGGAAGTGGAAAAATAAAGAATTGATTGTAATGCCCAGCTTCAATCCGTTACTTGAGGGAACCGATGTTAGTAAAGAGAAACTACTTAGTCCTTTTTTAACAGATATAAGTAATTTTACAGTTTATATTGTTGGATTCAGAGAGGTTCTTAAGTTTGGAAAAGTTAAAAGTTTTGAAAAAAAGTTTAATTAACTTTTCTAAATCTAGGCACCATCTTCCCATCTACGTCTACCTCTCCAAAAAAAATATTTTTAGGACGAGCATAAAAAGCAGGAAGAACTTCTAGTGAAGAGTATAATGATCTATAAACCATCATTTCTTCGCCAGTTTCGCTATGTTGAGACTCATTAGCCAAGAGATAAAATTTGCCTTTGTAATGTTGATAGATGATGTTTTGAGAAAGAAAGACTTGCAGAGGAAAAAATAAGGGAGAGGGTAGATTATCCCAAGAAAACCATTCCCAGCGCTCACATTTATCTGGCTCTTTAACATTAGGAGTAACAGATTTATAATCAGCTAAGTAAAAAAGAGAGATGTAATGACTGTTACTTTCGGTATTAAGATCATTAGTTGCCGTTAAAAAACGTAGATTATTTATTTGAATACCTGCTTCTTCGTAAGTTTCACGTTTAGCGCAATCTTCTGGTGTTTCAAACCACTCTAAATGACCCCCAGGAGGCGACCAAGTCATTCTACCTCCGCTCTTTTTCCTTAAATGAAGAAGAAGTTTTTCTTCTTTAAGAACCAGAACTTCTAGTCCTATTTTGGGGTGATTGTGTTTATTGGGATGAGACATTTGAAACAGTGGCTAAAAAAGAACTTATTAAATTTTCCTAGGTTCAATAGTACTCCTGCAAAATAGATTTATCGCAAGCATAATACTTTTAATACCAACCTAATGTTTGAGTTATAAGTTGGAGTTATAAGTTGGGGTTATAACTTTTAGTGATCAACTATTTAAAAAAGGTGATTTGATGGGCTTAGCTGATTTGGTCATAGGAATTTCCGGTAATATAGGAGTTGGAAAAACTACACTTATTGAAGCCGCTTCTAGTCCAGAATTTCAAGACATTCTTTTGAGCATATTGGATGTAAATCAGGAAGCAACAAGAAAAATAGCTTCTTTATCAGAAGATTTTGACCTAAAAATGTTAGGTAATTTTTATCAGGAACCAAAAAGATTTGCTTTTGCCGCCCAAATGTATTTTCTTAATGCCAGATTACGTCGGGAAGAAGCCATATCCAATACGCGCGGAATAGTACTAGTTGATCGACCAATTATTGAAGATTATTATGTTTTTGGCAGAGCGCAAAGAGTTTTAGGAAATATGACAGAAAATGAGTTTAGAGTATATGCAGAAACATTTGATTTAATGAATAAAAAAATTACCCCGCCAGATATTTATGTTTATCTTAGATCAGATGTAGAAACATTGCAGAAAAGAATTGCTAAAAGAAACAGACCTGAAGAAAAAAGTTTGTTAGATAATCCAGAATATCTGCAGACATTGCACCACTTGTATGAAGATCTGCATCAGAATAAACTGGACGAATCAGTAATTGTTATCGATGCAAAAAAAATGAAGTTAGGCAGCAATGGAGAATTAGATAAAGAGTATTTAAGAGAAGTTTTGCAGCAGATTGCAAGCCAAGTTAAATCTAACCCGCCATCATTAAAATTAGAGCCGCAATTAGGTAAGTGGATCTCAACTAATCCACCAGAAGCCGTGCTCAAAACCATAGAATTAGAGAAAGAATTAACAGATTATTTAAATAAAAATCAAAAAATAATAACCGTAGCTGGAAATGTAGGTTTAGGAAAGACTACAACAACCAGAATATTAGCCCACGGTTTAGGAATCGAAAGTTCTTTTGAATTAGATAAAAAACATGATTTGATTGATTATGAGTTATTATCAAAATTTCTGCAAGATAAGCCTCGTTATTGTAATGAATTACAAGTAGAATTAATAAAAAGACGTTTAGCGTTAAGAAACAAAAATAAAGAAAGTGGTTTGAGCGTGATTGAAGATCGTTCTCCAGAAGAAGACCCTGCAGCTTTTCAAGAACATTTTCGCAATCGCGGCTATCTGACAGAAAGACAGTTAGATGTATTACAAACAGAGTCAAGAAGCGCTTATCGCTCTGCGGCTAAATCAGATTTGATGATTGTTTTACAAGGAACACCAGAATATTCGCGTCAGAGAATTTTACATAGAGGACGTCCAGAAGAAATTGCAGCTTGGGATTTGGTTGAACTGAGAGATTTACATAAATTATATCAAGAATTCCCAGGAAATGTAGGCAGTTATGGCCTGCATCAAGGCCCCATAATAACTCTAGATGTTAGTAAGATAGATGTTACCAATAGAATTCATCAAGGGTTTGTTTACGAACAAATGTTGAAAGCTTTGAAATCATGAAAATTAATCAAAAAATAGAGTGTTCAAATAGTGCTTATGAAAAACTGCAGGCTTTAGGGATAGAAAAAAGAACAAATAAAGTTAAAGAAGACTTAAGACAAATATTTCTTTACAAAACAATTTGGGATGGAAAAGCTAAGAAAATATTAAAAGAAATAAAAAGAAATAAAAAACAGGAGTTTGAATTAGAAGAGGAAGAAAAAGATATATTATCTTTAGAAGCAAAATTAGAAGCGGAAGATTTTGTAGCACAAATTGATAATTTTGTAATTGAACATCCATATTTAGTAGCTAAAGTAGTTTTAGGTGAAGATTTAAACAATTTTGTTCAATACGGTTTTAGTTCTAAACTTAATTTAGCTAGTGCCATTAATGCCTATTGTATTGGAGAAAGAGATATAATTAATAATAATAAAAGCACCTATATTTGGAGAAGTGGAGAATATAAAAATAAGGTCAATTTAATGGACCACGGAGATTTACATGTCAGTCAAACTGAAGTTTTAGGTATAGAAGAATCAGGAGTTTTAATCGACCCAAAAAAGTCTGGCTTTGGATTACAACAGGACTGGTCTGTATTTTTAATCTCAGTTCTAAAATACGCCCAAGCACTAGGAAAAACAGACATTCCAGAGATAAAAAATTGGCAGGAGCTGTTAAAAGAAGTAAGAAAAAGTAACCCCTGGGGAGCTGAATATTCTACAGATTTGACAGAAAAAGAATTCCATTTGACTTTGTTATTTGAAAGTGATTTGTTAGGAGCTAGAAACGAGAATCTTAAGCTAAGAATTAATAATCGTGTTCTGCCTTATTTTAGCGCTGGTAAATTGGAGATAATAGAACAAAATGAAAAAGGAAATTTAGAAATTACCGTGTATCGCCAACCGGAGAGGTTTTTTAGAATAGCAGCTTATATTCCTGAAGATATCCCTCATTTATTGAAAGCCAATTATCAGCTTTATGCAAGAAGTGTAAATGATTTAGCTAAGATAATGTATTGGTTTAATGAGAAACATTCTGTTTAGTCTTAGTATGCCTTAGTGTCCAAAAATGAGGACCTAACTGCAAAAAATAAGCAAAATCTTTAAAAAAGAGACTCAAATGAGATGTGTTAAGGCCCCGTGGCTTAGCCTGGCGAACTTTTACGAAAGGTTCAATCAAAAGAAAACTTCGTAATTTTTAGGCAATATAGCGCACGACTGATACTTAGCAAATGGCTGATTGATTAATAAGTCAATAGTTAAATGATAAGCTGAAATCGTGAGGTCTCGGATTCAAATTCCGACGGGGCCATCAAAGATGGGCTCGGCGGCAAAAAACGTTTTTGGCGTTTTGCTTGCCGACGAGACCATTTATTTTCTTTAATAAGATTAAATTAATTGTGATTATATTTTTCATATAACATCTAGTATAGTAATTAGAGGCTATATTCTTTTGTCTATAAAGTAAAGGACATAACTACCCATATAATTAGTTATGTCCTTTAGATATAGTGGCGGTTAATTGTAATAACATTAAATATTCGAAAATATGAATATTTTAGTATATGTCCGCCACTATAAATGTTTAAATAGGAGTTGTCATTCAAAAATACTCAACAGATAGTATAATTCCTATTATTTTTAATAGTGATGGGGAAAAAAGAATAACCAAAAAAACAATAACCAAAGGGGTGTCTATAAAAAATGGTAAAAAAAAGAATGAGTTATAATAAAAGTGGAAATTTTAAGCAAAAATTATTGATGAGTCTAAGTTTAATAGCTATATTATTAATGCTAACTGGCTGTTTAGATTATAAAGCTTACGAGCTTGATGGTAAACAAGAAGCTGCGCCTAGCGAAGCAGATTTAGTTAAAGAAATTGCTGATGTAGAAAAAGAATTGGCTTCAAACGATGCAACAGCCAAGAAAGCTACAGAAACAAACACCGATGATGAAACAAACACAGAGGATATTACTGGAGCAGTAGTCGCTAATGATGATGCAGCTGTTGAAGTAAAATCAGAAGAAGCAAAAGTTGAAGAAAATGTTGAAGTTAAAGAAGCAGAGGTCGTAATTCCTGAATTGAAAGAAACCACAGAAGCTGCAACAAAACCAGAAACTGCTAATACAAACGAAGAAGTTGTAGTGACGGAAACTCCTGTTGATGAAAGTTCTTTACAAGTAATTAAAGTGAAAGAAAATTCTTTGGTACGCTTAAATCTAAAAGTTGTTGACCCTGATAATGATCGTGTCACTTACACATTTAGCAAACCATTAAACCAATTGGGAGAATGGAAAACTAATTATGGCGATGCGGGAGAATATATGGTGACAATTTTAGCTACAGACGGCAGATTGACTACAGAAAAGAAAGTTAAAATTGCTGTAGAACGCGTTAATATGCCTCCAACCATCATAGCTCTGAAAGACATTGTAGTTAGAGAAGGTCAAACCGTAGAAGTTAAACCAACAGTGCAAGACCCTAACAAGGATAAAGTAACAGTAACTATCTCTGAACCTTTGAGCAGTGGTCTCTTCAAAACAGATCACACCAGCGCTGGAGAGTACCTAATTACTGTAAAAGCCAATGATGGCGAGCTAGAAAGCACCGCTAGTTTCAAATTAACAGTAACTGATGTTAATGTCTTACCTATAGTGAGTAGTGTAGAAGATAGTATGACTATTAAAGAAGGAGAGACTGTTAAAATCAAACCAGTAGTTACTGATTTAGATAATGACCAAATCCAATTAACTATCAGTGAACCTGTAGGAAATGATGGTGAATGGAAAACTGATTACACTAACCACGGTGAATACTTCATTACTGTTGTTGCAGATGACGGCAAAGACAAAGTAAGCAAAAGAATACGCTTAGTTGTAAATGACGTTAACATGCCTCCAGAAATTGTTGACGTATCCATGGCTTTAAGCTAGGGTTATAGATCTATGAAAACTGCCAAGAGGTTTTCTTTTTTCTTTTTTTTTACTTTAATCCTGATTTTAGTTTCTACTTCAGCTTTAGCGGCAGTGAAAACTTACCATATCCAAGAAACTGATTTTGTTAAAGTAGAGCCAGAAACCGTAGATTTAGATGGTGATCATATTAATTATACTTTTTCTTCTCCTCTTGATGAAAAGGGAGAGTGGCAAACAGGTTATGATGATGCCGGCCAATATGAAGTAGATATTACAGCTACAGACGGCACCTCTATTGATAAAAGAAAAATTAAAATAATTGTTGATGAAAAAAATCAAGAACCCTATTTAAAAGAAAAGAAGTTGATAATTAAAGAAACGCAAACTGCAAATTTAAAAACTTTGGTCGGTGATCCAGAGGGTGATTTAGTTACTTATTATTTTCCTTCACCATTTAACAAACAAGGTCTTTGGGAGACTAATTATGGTGATAGTGGAAATTTTGTAATACCATTTATCGCTAGTGATGGGAAGCTTTCCGTTCAACTAAGAGCTGAAGTTGAAGTGCAGCATACAAATCAACCACCAGTTATTAAGAGTAGTTTTTCCGCAGAAAAATTGATTAGGTTAAATGAAGATGAAACACTGAAGTTCAATGTTGAAGCAGATGATAGAGAAAGACAACCACTCACTTATTCTTGGAAATTAGATAACGAAGAAATAAGTCAAGATTTTTATGGAGAAAAAAAGTTTTATTTCCAATCTGCAGGAGAACATACTCTTACTATAAAAATAAGTGATGGTGAAAGAGAGACAGAAGAAGAGTGGAATATTGATATTAAAAATGTTAACCGCGCTCCAGATTTGTCAAAACTAGAAGAATTGAAACTAGAAGTTTATGAGAGCGAATTAATTAAGTTAGACCTGCCGGAAAAAGATGCCGATGGAGATAAACTAGATTATGAATTTGAAGCTCCTCTAGATAAAGAAGGAAAGTGGCAGACCGATTATGAAGATTCAGGAGATTATTTATTAAAAGTTAAAGCCACAGATGGAGAATTAGAAACTTCTGCTGTTGTTAAAATAAAGGTATTAGATGTAGATAGAGCCCCAATATTAAATATCCCTAAAGATATAGTTTTACCTGAAGGTGAAAAGTTTAGGTTAGTTATAGATAGTAGTGATCCTGATGAAGATAAATTAGAAATGAAAATCACAGGATTACCAGAAGGAGCTAGTTTTGATGAAAACAATTACAATTTAACCTGGAAACCAGATTTTAGTATAGTACAAAAACGTACCGGATTTTTTGGAGAAGTCTTAAGCGCTTTACGTTTAGAAAGATTTTTTATGAAAGATAAGGAATATTCTTTAACTATTAATAGTTGTGGAAGAGAGCTTTGTGCTAGCGCAGAAACAAAATTAAGAGTTAAAAATACTAATCGAGCACCAGAATTCCAGCATTTAGAGAATATTACTTTTATTGAAAAAGAAAAATCAAAGTTAAATGTTACTGCAATTGATCCAGATGGGGATGTAGTGAGGTATTATTTTAGCCCGCCACTTGGAAAAAGAAGTGGTCTGTGGGAGCCAAGTTATTATGATGCTGGAAAACAAACATTATTTGTGACGGCTTCAGATGGGACATTAACAACAACTATACCTATTAATGTAACCATTAAAGATAAAAACCATTTGCCTGAATTAAAAATTAATGATGATACACTGACGGTCAATGAGAACCAGCAGTTTTTAGTGAAAGTAGAAGCAACTGATGCCGATGTAGATAATAATTTAAGTTTGTTTTTAGAAAATGCACCCAAAGGGGCTAGTTTTACCGATGGCGTGTTTTTATGGGAACCTGGAATTTCTACCGTGCAGAATAAGAGTTCGGAGTTGTGGAATGATATGGTAGAAGAGTGGCTTTATTTGAACAAAAAGTTTAGCTCTGATAAAGAAACTATTTGGCTAGATTTTAGTGTTTCAGATGGCTTTGAAACTGTAAAACATCCAGTTAAAGTTGTAGTTAAAAATGTTAATCAAGCCCCGCAAATAGTAGATTATTCACCAATAGAAGAGATAATGGTAGAGACAAATAAAGCCGTTTATTTTCAAGTTAATGTGCAAGATGCAGATCAAGACTATTTAGATTATACTTGGGATTTTGGCTTAGGTGAAGGAACTGTTAAAGGCACAAACACCATAGAACGAACATTTACTTCTCCTGGAAAGAAAACAGTTAAAGTTTCTGTCAGTGATGGTCGAGAAACAGTAGAAAAAGAGTTTAGAGTCAAAGTAGTGAGAAGTATAGTAGATGGGGTTGGAAGCAGCGAATTAGTTGGAAATAATGGAGCAGGAACAGGTACAACAACTGCAGTCGTAGCTGGACCATTGACATTTAGAGTAATGGTGATTAAAGGATAGAAGTTGAGTGGTAGAAATTAAAAGACAAATTTAGTTAATCTGATTATAATAATTTCTATGAAATTAGATTTTACAAGTTTAAATATTCTTTTGCTTTAAGAATAAGAACACAACTAGGACCATGTGTAATTTTACTTTCCAGGACCATTTTAACAGCTTCATTAAATTTAACTTTTACTAAAGTTATGTTTTCGGTTCCTTCTTGGTGGCTTTCTGTAAATTGTAGTTTTTTAGCTAAAAATAAGTAAGCAGGTGATTTTATAACTGTAGTAAAAGGATTTACTTCTCCTAAATCAATCCACTCTTCTGCTTTAATTCCTAACTCTTCTTCCAATTCTCTTTTAGCAGCATCGAGAGAGCTCTCGATGTTATCAATAGCACCGCTCACAACTTCAATACTATCTTTTCCTATAGCGTAATGAAATTCATCAGTGAGGTAAACAAAGCCCGATTCATCTAGTGCTAAAACAGATACCCCTGGCTTCATATTTACAAGACCAAAAATGCCGGGCTTGCCGTCCGGTCTTATAACTTGATCTTCTGTGACTTCAATCCAGGGATTCTTATATGCTGGAACTGATTCTTTAATAACCCAAGGCCCATTTGTTCTTTCCATTTCAAAAGAGATATAATTGTTTAGATTTATAAAATAGTTGAAACACAAAATAGTTTAAAGACAAAGTTATAGAAGAATATCAATTTATATACTTTAAAATATTTCTCAATTAAATAGAGGTGTAATATGAGTAAAATTTCAAACCATAAATTTATTAAAAACAGTCAACAGAAAACAAAAAAACAAGCAAAAAAAATTCCAAAAAATAAAAAAAATGACACAGCTAAAGTAATATTTACTTTAGCTATAATACTCTCTTTAATTATTTCTTTAAGTGTTTTAATTGCTTTCAGCTATAATAATACTCTAAAAAATAATCCGGAATTAGCGTCTGCATCCAGCGAATATGCTTTTTCTTGGAGTGCAATTGGTGTACTTCATGGCTTTGCGGCGGCAGGACAAGATTTAGATAAAGATTCCTTGCCCAAAAACAGAGATAACTGTCCAGAGATATATAATCCACGACAAGAGAATGATGATGGGGATAAAGAAGGAGATGCCTGTGATTGGGATGATGTGCTTAAAGGGCCCAATGAAGTAGGCGTAGATTGTGGAAGTAGAGCTCCAAATCGCTGTTTACAATGTCCTATTTGTGATAGTTTGAATATTGCCCCCTTACGTCTATCTGCTTATATGGATACGATTGATGTGCTTTTTGTTCCAGGAGAAGGATATACTGGACCACAAGATAGAGAATTTAAAGAAGATGTTAGGTATAATATTCGTAATGTTTATTTTAAGTTAGATAAAGTAATGGAACGCTCCATATTCTCTAAGAGTGGAAATAAAGTTGGTTTAAGTCTGCCTAGCAATTACAAAAATAAATTTAATTTTTATGTTTCTAAATCACCAGATTTGGCCGGAGTTAATTGGATTGGCTTAACCAGTCTTCCAGATGATTTAGAAAATGCCGAATCTTGGATGGACGTAAATCATGTTCTGACTACCGAACCAGGAGAAGCTGCTTTTGGTTTAGTGCCAATTGGCGGCTTAGCCAACGGTTTAGGCGTGCCAAATACTTTACGTACTCTTCCCTCTGCAAAGACTAGTTTACATGAATTGAGTCATGTCCTGTTTAGTGAGTCTGATAAATATATTTCAGATAATGTACCTATTATTGGAAGTTATCCGGATATATATTATGAGTTGATGGCCCATGGTATCAATACTTGGAAGAACAAAAAAAAATGTGAGAACTTTGCCAAAGCTAGAGGCTGGCCAAAGAACCTTTGTAATCCTCTAAAGAGTGTCTACAAATATGATTGTTTTGATAATTCCAATAATCAATGGTGCGTGATGGGAAATGGGGAGGGAGAACAAAGTAATTTAGGAATTGACTACAGCTTTAGCCCAGCTTCAGCCTGGAGAGTTAGAGAAGTAATTCGTAATTGGGATCGTTACAATTCATTTGATATTGGAATGTTTATGAGTATGATGGAAAGAACTGCTTTAGCTAGCACAGGCCAGGCTGCAGGAACACAAATTAAACTCAAAGGTTTATTGACAGAAGTTAAGGTTAACAAAGATAGTATAAGTTTTGTTAGAAATAAGCCTGTAAGCGCTTTTCATAAATATCGATTGTGTGAGGAAGATGTACCCTGCTTGAAAGTAGAATTGTACTCCATATTTGATAAGGTTATATCTTCATTTGAAGTTCCAGATCCACGCTTAATACCAGGAAAGGGTTGGGTAGAAGAAGCACCGGTGAAGATTTTTTATCAGCTGCCTACTTATAAGATAAATGCTGCTTATTTGAAAATAAGCGACAAAACTAATCCTGAAAAAAGTTTGAAAGTGCCGCTGCAGGAGAAGTTTAACGAGTTTTGCCAGAATAAAATGCAGTATGATGAAGGATTTTGTAAATAAGAGTTAGTTATAAAACCCATACAAAAAATACAACATAAACCACTGGCACGATAGCAAACATAGAATATTCCGTGTAGTGATGTATTTTATTAACCAATTCTATTTTTTTATTTTCTTGTAATTCTAAGAGAAGTATATTGATCATAAAACTAACTAAAAGAACAAAATAAGTGAGAATCATTACTTTATCAGCAAAAGTAAGATAGCCAACTGGCGGCAATTGATTAGAGATAGAAACATGAAACATGACCGCAGCCACTAAAGATGATCCATTCATTCCTAATCTGGTAGTAATTTTATCAGGATCTAAGATAAAACTAAATAAGACCAGTAAAACGATAAAAAAGATAGGCAAGAAGGTCTTAAAAAAAGAACTGAGTGGCAAACGAGAGATGTATAGGCTAAAAACATATTGAGAGTAACTTTCACCATAGACTGAATATTCATGTTTTTCAGATGAGGCTTTCCAGCCTTCAATGTTCCAGCCAGTAAAAGCTATATCAGAATCAACGCCAGTTTCTGTTTTAAGTGGGACATATTTCAATTGATCTAAAGGTTTATCCTTGTTTTCTAAGATAATATCCATTCTTTGCTGGTCAAAGGGATATTGTTTTAAATCAACAGGGCTATTGAGATTAACTTGTATACGATAAAACTTTTCTTGTGGTTCATCAATAATTAACTCAGAACTAGAAGCGCGGCCGTTCATAAATTCAAAACTGCCAAAATCGCAGGCTTTATCCATATTATTGGCTTTATCGGTTTTAGCACACTTTAGATCGAGATAAAAATCGGCTGTAAAAGAGCCCGTAGCTAGTTCATATTTGCCTAAATTTAATAGATATAAGCCTACTTGAACTTCATCAGCTTTATCTTCCAAAGCACTCATTTTCGAGTTGTCTGAGACTAAAGGAGAACTTGCTTGAGTTGAATGAGAAATAACTAAAAGTAAAAATAACAATACGAAAATAGCAAAAATATTCTTTGTAGAGCTATTAATATTTTTTGTAGAACTATTAATATTCTTTGTAGAGCTATTAATAGTCTTAGTAAAGCCATTAGTAGGGCTATTAGTTGAAATATTTCTTATTGAGCCATTAGTTTGAGTGTACATTTTAAAGATTGAGCAATTTTGAGAGAACCATTTAAAAAGATTATCCAATTATTTTCAATTAAGCCAAGTAAAGCATTATAGTAGGTGTTTTTAGAGTGTTTTAAGGAAATTAATATGCCAGAAGAGATCATTAATCTTGCTCTAGAAACCATAAAAATGGGCAAGCAAGCCATTGTTTTTGCTCCAACTAGAAGTAGTGCTGAAAAGACGGCAGAAGAAATTTCTAAACTAACAGCTTTAATGGAAATTGAACTTGAGAAAGATATCCTTAAAGCAGCATCTAGCCCCACAAGGCAATGCCGCAGATTATCTAATTGTATACGCAAGGGCATTGCTTTTCACCATGCTGGTTTATTAGCTAAACAAAGAGATTTAATTGAAGATAATTTTAAGGGTGGAAAGATTAAGATTATTTGTGCTACTCCAACTTTAGCTGCCGGCCTGAGTATGCCCGCTTATAGAGTTTTAATTTCTTCATTAAAAAGATTTAGCGGCAGTTGGGGTATGGATTGGATTCCAGTCTTAGAATACTTACAAATGGCAGGCCGAGCAGGAAGACCCGAATATGAAAAAGAAGGACAATCCATTGTTATAGCTAAAAGTGAAAAGGAAAAAATAGAGATTTATGAACGTTATGTTTGCGGCGATCCAGAAGAAATATATTCAAAATTAGCTGCTGAACCAATCCTGAGGACTCACTTGCTGTCGCTGATTTCTTCAGGTATAATCTCTGACCAAAAATCTATGCTGGATTTTTTTTCAGAAACATTCTGGGCCAAGCAGTTTAAAGATATGGATAAACTAAAAGAAATATTAGAACGAATGTTACTGTTTTTAGACGAAGTGGAGTTAATTGATATTATTGGAAGTAAAGAAAGAAAGAATAAGACCAATGGACAAAGTAGTAATGAAAAAAATAATAAAGAGAATACAAAAACAAACTCTAAAAAAATATCTTATACAGAGTTCTTTAAAGCGGCTACGTCTTGGAATAGTAAAGAAAATAGTTCAAAGAGAAATATTTCAGATAGTGCAAACATATCTAAAAATAATAAATCAGTTGATGAAGATAGGTATGAAAATGAAGATAAAAAGATAGATGAGGATAAGTTTCAACCCACTATTTTAGGAAAAAGGGTGGCCGAGTTATATCTTGATCCTTATACGGCCAGGCACATTTTAGATTGTTTAAAGAGAATTAGAAAAAGTAGAAATAATGATAGTAAAGAGAATTATGTAGAGATAAAGAGTAATAAGTCAAAAGAGATAAAGATAAATGCATTTTCTTATTTACAGATGGTTTCCCACACTTTAGAATTGAGACCTTTGCTGCGAGTAAAAGCGCGCGATGGAGAGAAAATACAGGAAGAGATGATAAAGAGAATGGATAGTTTAATAGAAGAAGAGCCAAGCCAATTTGACAGCGATGAATATGGGGAGTTTATGAATTCCATTAAGACAGCGCTATTTTTTGAAGAATGGATTGATGAAAAAGAGGAAGATTTTTTGTTAGAAACATTTGATATTACTCCAGGAGAAATTAGAGTAAAATTAGAGACAGCTGATTGGTTGCTTTATGCGACAGAAGAATTAGCTAAACTGCAAAGCTTACGAGAAGTTGTCTCGGAGATTGGCAGATTAAGAGTTAGATTAAAAGAAGGCGTGAGAGAAGAATTGTTAGCTTTGTTAAAATTAAAAGGAATAGGGCGAGTACGAGGAAGAAAATTGTTTAAAGCCGGAATTAAAGATTTGGGGGATATTAAAAAAATAGATTTAACCAGTTTAACCCAGATTTTAGGTAAAGCTTTAGCTGAAGACGTGAAAAAACAGGTAGGAGAAGAAATTGTAGAAATTTCAGCTGGAAAAAGAACTGGACAGCTGAGTATTGATAAGTTTTGACGTTATTAATCTAATACCATAACTAATTAGCGCTGATTATAGTTAATTACAGCTCTTAATTTAATAACATATATAAAGCAAACTTTTAGTCTTAATTAACTATAGATTAGAGAGTATTTGGAAGATTATGAAAATTAGCTTTCTTATTGGTGGACAGGCAGGAGTTGGAATAAATGTTTTAGCTAGAATTATCTCTGCGGCTTTGGCTAGAGAGGGATTTTTCGTATTTAATTATAGAGATTATGGCAGCTTAATCCGTGGAGGAAATAGTTTTAATCTGATTACTTTTTCTGACAAAGAAATCTACAGCCAGGAAGAGAAGATTGACTTCTTACTAGCTTTTGATAAGCTAACTTATGAATTGCATAAAAATAAATTAAAAGAAAAAGGAGTTATTGCTACTAATAACAAGGAGTTAGCTAGTTTAACTTCAAATGATGGTTTAACTTCAACTGAGGGGTCAACTTCTGAAAAATTTTTCTATTTAGACACCTCTAAATACAAGCAAGGAAATATGGCTTTTGCAGGATTTTTGTTTAATGTAATAGGACTAAGTAAAGAAGCAATTATTGAAGAGATGAAAATAGCATTTCAAGGTAAGAATAATGCTGAAAATGAACAGATAGTTTCTTCTTTTTATGAACAAGAGTACAATTTAACTTTTGAAATAAAAAAACAAATTGCAGAATGTAAAAAAAATAATGAAAATAAAGAACAAACATTAAAAATTATTAATGGTTCTGAGGCTATAGTACAAGGGGCTTTAGATTCTGGATTAGACTTTTATTTTGGTTATCCTATGACTCCGGCTACAGGAGTCTTAACACTTCTTTCTCAAGAACAAAATAAAATTGATAAAAATAAAATTAGCGGAAAATTAGCCCCCGTAGTAATGACACCTGAAAGTGAAATCGGAGTAATCAATATGGCTTTAGGCGCAAGCTTTGCTGGACGACGTGTAATGGTTGGAACTTCCGGCGGGGGTTTTGATTTAATGACAGAAGGCTTGAGCTTGCAAGGCATGATGGAGCTGCCTTTAGTAATTCATTTAGCACAGAGAATTGGAGCGGCAACAGGTGTTCCAACTTATACCGGGCAGGGAGATTTAAATGTAGCTCTCTATGGTGGGCATGGAGAATTTTCTAGAATAGTTGTAGCCCCAGGAGATCCAGCAGAAGCTTATGAAAATACCAGACAAGCGTTCTATTTATCAGAAAAATTTGGAGTGGGAACTATTATTTTAACAGATAAACATGTTTTGGAATCTGATTTTACGCAGAACTTGCCTAATGTTAATTTAGAAATTCCTCAAAGAAAACAGCTTTTAGGTGCTGATATTATTAAAAAAAATAGTTATGAACATGATTCTGCAGGAAACACTACTGAAGATTCACAAGTGATTAAAGAAAGTTTTCAAAAAAGAGAAGAGAGAGAAGAAAATATTAAAAAAGAGTGTAAAAATTTTACACAGTACAAAATATTTGGTTCAGGTCAAAATTTGATCATAAGTTTTGGCTCTAATAAAGGAGCCATAATTGATGCTTTGAAAGAATTACAAGATTTTAAGTTTTTACATCTTGTTTATCTTCAACCATTTCCTGAGGAAGTTAGGCCCATATTAGACTCAGCAAAAAAAATATTAGTGATAGAAAGCAACAGTACAGCGCAACTTTCTCAGTTAATCAGAAAAGAATTAGCTTTTCCTCTAAAAAAAGAAGACTCTTTGTTAAAATTTGATGGCCGTCCTTGGACCATGGAAGAACTAGTTAAAGTGATTAAAGATAGATAGATTAAAGAAAATAATAATTGAAGAGAATTGATTGAAAGTAAACCCAGAAATCATTAAAATGAAAATTAAATAAGATTAAAATGTTCAAAACTAACAATCCCAATACTTGGTGCGCAGGATGCCCAGATTTTATGATTAAAGCTGCTTTGGAGAGAGCTATGACTGCTTTAATCAAAGAAGAAGGCTGGAAAAAAGAAGAATTAGTTTTAGTGACAGACATTGGCTGCAATAGTAAAATCTATGATTACTTAGATATGTCTGCATTTGATGGGCTGCATGGAAGAGCAATTCCTTCTGCCATTGGAATTAATTTAGGAAATCCAAAATTAAAAGTGATTGTTTGTGCTGGTGATGGAGGAACATACAATGAAGGGATGGAACATTTTTTGCATGCTTGCCGTTATAATCCTGACATTACTTTATTAGTCTTTAACAATCAAGTATTCTCTTTAACCATAGGTCAAGCAACCTCAACAACTGAAGAGGGATTTGTAGAAAAAACTCATCCAGAAGGAGTTCAAGAAAAGCCAATTAATCCAATATCACTAGCTCTAGAAAACGGAGCTTCTTTTGTTGCGAGAGTTTCTGCTTTAGAACTACTTCATATGGAAGAGGTTTTTAAAAAAGCAATTAAACATAAAGGCCTTTCTTTCATCGACATATTACAGCCATGTATAGTTTTCCATAATACTTCAGATTATCTTAAGAAAAATACTGTTAAAATTGAACCTGCAGGTTTAGAAAAAGCTAAAGAAGAAGCTTCTAAATGGAGTTATAAAACTGAAGGGCAGATTGCTATAGGAATTTTTTATGAGGAGAGAAAAAAAACTATGGATGAAAAGTATCTCTCAAAATAAAAAAACTAACATGTTTTCACAAAATCTTTATAAATCAGCGATGAAATTTAGGTTAAAATGGTAAAATTAAGGAAATTTTCAGCTTATCAGCGCCTAGAAAGACCCTATACTAGAGTTAGTAAGTTTAGTGCCGAGAACTTTGTACGAGGCGGTTATCCAAATATTAAAGTCACCAAGTTTAATATGGGTAATACTAAAAAGAAGTTTGATTGCACTTTAAAGCTAAATGTTTCTCGCAGTATGAATATTCGTCATAATGCTTTAGAAGCCGCCAGAATGAGTTCTAACAGGCTATTAGAAAAAAGTGTAGGTAGTAACTATCATTTATTGTTAAAAGTTTATCCTTTCCACATTTTAAGAGAAAATCCTCTTGCTGCAGGAGCTGGTGCAGATAGGATGAGTACAGGTATGCAAAAAGCTTTTGGTAAAACTATAGGCGTAGCTGCTAGACTTAGAGCAGGACAAACTTTATTTCAACTAGGCATTGATAAAGCTAATGTTAAAGTTGGACGAGAAGCTATGGAAAGAGCCATTAAGAAGTTACCTTGTTCTTGTAAGATAGTCGTGGAATAGATTGAAGTGTTTTACAATAAATATTCTTAAACTAATAGTAAACTTTATATAAATTAATACTTTCTTTTAAACTATGAAAACCTCACTAACAGAAATAAAAAAGATTATAACTCCCATTCTGGTAAAGAATGATGTTATTAAAGCAGGAATTTTTGGAAGTTATGCTAGAGGGGAACAAAAAAAAAATAGTGATATAGACTTACTAGTACAATTTAAAGGAAAAAAAAGTTATTTCGATTTAGTAGGTTTAGAGATGGAACTAAAAAAGAAAATGAAGAAAAAGGTTGATCTCTTAACTTATAATTCAATAAATCATTTGCTTAAAGAAAGTATATTAAAAGATGAGGTTAGAGTCATATGACTAAAGATTCATTCTTTTTTATTAAACATATTTTAGAATGTATAGAACAAATAGAGGCTTTCTCTAGTGGAATGGTTAAGAGTGAGTTTATTGGAGATGATTTAAGACAAAGTGCAATAATTCGTAAAGTAGAAATAATAGGTGAAGCTGTTAAAAACATCCCTTCTTCTTTAAAAGAGAAATATCCATTAGTGGAATGGAACAAGATTGCTGGAACTAGAGATAAATTGATTCATCAATATTTTGGAGTTGATCTGAACTTAATTTGGGATGTAGTAAAAGTGAAGTTACCACAACTAAAGAGAGATATGCTAAAGATAATGATAGAAAATAAGAAATGATTACTAACCCATCTTCTTCAATTCTTCGTCTATTTTAGATAATTCTTCATTTAATTCTAAATCACTAGAATTAGTATTGGTTGGCTTTTTCTTTAATGTGGTGGTTCTATTTTCCATCGTTGAAAATAGTTTAATTGTTTCGCTGGTTGTTGTTTTAGTGAGAGGTTTTGGTTCTATTTTTGGAGTTGATATTAAAGGCAGTTCAACTTTTAGTTTCTGTTGAGGCAATTTTGTCAAAACTAGAGGAATTGGTCGTGGCTTCTTTTTAGGTGGAGATATTTTATCTGGTAAGACTATCTCTTTTTGTTCTCTTTGTTTTTTTAGTTCTTCTACTTCTTTCAGTTCTCTTAGTTCTTTAGGTTCAGTTACTGGTGTAATCATTTGTAATTTAGCAGGTTTAACTTTCATCAACTCTTTAACTAAAGGAACTGAAAATATTGCCATGGCCGTTAAAGCAATTAGAATGAATAAAAGCAGCCAATAGCGAGCAAGTTCTTTTGTTGTTGTTTTAACATCAGTTAAAAGTGCTTGTCCTGCTAAAGCTGTGTTTTTACCAACTGAAGAGGTTTTTTGTCCCATGGATTGATATTGTTCAGTAGTTTTTAATTTTAAGTCATGCCAGACTGCCTTTCCGGCTAAAGAAAGTTTTGTCGTAACAGAAGGAGTTGTGATTGGAACAGGGCCTAAATTTACTGTAAAACTATTATCTAATACAGTCTGTCCATCTTTAAAAACTCTAGTCTTCATTAAAACAGGCCCATAATAATCATTAGGCGAATAAGAAAATTCTTGTCCAAACAAAATTCCCTCATTACTCTTTATTTTATAAGGGCCATATAATTCACTAAATAATGTTGCATCACTTTCTTCTAAGTTAGATACTTCTAAATTAGATACTGCTAAACCAGTGATACTATCATCTTCTGTTTTAGAAACTTCATTATCTAAAGTGACTTTACTGTCCAAGGCTTTATTTATATTTAATTCCAACCAGTAATATTCCGTTTTTTCTTCTTCACGTGCAGGTATGGCTAAGTACAAATCAAAAGTATTTGTTTGAGTATCGATATCAACAGCACTGCCGATTATCTTTTTACTTTCAACTACTACTTCTTTTTCTACCACTTCTTTACCTTCTAAACTAAACGTCACCATTAAACGCTTAGGTTTAGCTAAGAGCGCACTTTCAATCTGGAATTCTTTGTTATAAGTTCCACCGGCTGGAATAACTATATTTTCTTCTTTAGGAAATAACTCATCAAGTAATTTTCCACTGGCGAGCTCTCCTGTAGGTTTAATGCCCGTAGCTGAAGGAAAAATGTGATAACTAAGACCCAAAGCTGATCCCAAGCCCTGTTCTTCAGATATTTGAGTTAGCCTTATTTTTTCGGTAACTTCCGCTTCGCTCAGACCTAAACTTTTTAATTTTTCCCGCAAAGCTTCTTCGTTACTAAGAGAAGATACGCTTTCATAACTTAATGTTCCTTCTACAGCATAATCATAAGGGTTGTAGAAACTTAAAGACGAACCGCTGCTGCTAACACTGGCAGTTATACCAGTTGCCGGTGCAGTAATTGAAGGGGCAACAGGAGCCGCTTCGCTTACTGCGGCTGCAGGAGCAGCACTGCCACCAACAGCTACAGATGAAGAAGTTGTTCCTCCTGTTGAAACAATTGTTTCAGCTGTTACGCCTTGTAAAGTATAATTACTAAAACCACTTACTTCTGCTCTTAAAATACCTCCACTAAAACTAGAAATGTTGCAAATACGCTGATTATCGCATCTTACACCATCTTTTAATAAATAGGGAGTTGTAGTTAATGCTATATCTCTAAATTCTATTGAAGCTGGAGAATCTAAGTTTAATCTTTCTGGGTTATCAGTTAATCCAATTATACCATAACCAACATATATTGTAGTGGAGTCGATTAAAGAGATATTAGTAGTAAGATTAGTTCTTGCCCAAGTTAAAGTGCTGTTAGAACTATTGTAAATTAAAGTGTTTCTGCTGCTAGTATTATCTAACAAAGAATAACTTCCAGAAGAAGTGATATTAATATTTTTTAATGTATTATTTGTTGAATTTCCTGTTAAGATCAAGCCAACTGTTTCTGATAGAGTAGTTGTTATGTCTAGGTTTTCTAAAGTAGAGTTTTGTACATTTTCTATACTAAGAACTCTTCCGCTCGAGATAGATCCAGATTCTATAATTGGGCAATTTTTAATAGTAATATTACTTTTCCCACTTATATTTAACCCGTAACCGGAGTTAACATCATTATTAAATGTAATACTCTGGCCATAGCATTCTAAAACAGTATTATTAGCAGTGATAGTTAAACAAGTACCATTTGAAGAAATTGGTTGGGAAAGGTGATAACTTTCATTAATAGGCGTAGAACAATTGATTGCACTTGTAGAAAAATTAGAAAAATAGTTAACACTGGCAGAGATAGTCCTTGTTGAAGAATCATATGTTGTGTTGCAGATGTAGCTGTTATCACAACGTATACCATCTTTTAAAAGCAAGGGCTTTGCTGGCCATTGTAATCCTTTCATCTCAATATTTGCTGTTCCATTAAGAGATCTTGCTTCTACAATATTATTAACACTTAAGGAACCATTACTTATATTTATATCTTGACCTGGTTGCAATGTAATATTTATAGTTAAATTACTAACAGACCAATTGATAAGACCAAGAGTAGTATTATAAATAAGATTATGTGTCCCAGCTGTAGTCCCTCTGTCTATTATTTCATATTCTCCTCCTGAACTAATATTAGTATTAAAAATAATTTGATTATTTGAACTTGAACCAGTGATATTAATTCCAACACTTCCATTAGTAACAATGGAGTTTTCATAAATAAAGCTATATTGAGAATTAGTTGTTAATTCAATACCAAAGTCGCTTGATGCTCCCTGGGTACTAATAATATTATGGGTAAGCCTATTCCCTTGAGAGTCATAACTTATGATATATATTGCCCTACCGTTAGTGATATTAATAATATTATAACTTACATTATTATAAGCAGAGGAACTTAGTTTAATTCCTGTATTATAAGTTCCAGATAGATTATTATATTCAATAATATTGTTATCGGAGAGAATTCTCATCCCCTCACCTTCTCCACTACCAAATAACCGATTATTAACGATATTAATGTTAGAACTATCAATATATAAGTGATAACCAACACCGGTTTTGTTAATGAAGTTGTTGGAGATATTTGCACCTGTTGAACTAGCTTCTAAAGAAATACCATTCGCCCAGTTTGAATTGATGATTGTAAAAGTATTATTAAAGAAATTAGCATTTGTAGCACCATTATCGTAGACTATTGCATGGGAATAGGCTACAGAACCACCCTCCACAATATTACAATTTTTTATAGTTATATTGTCGTAACCATCGGAATTATATATGGCATATCCTGGATCGCCAGAGCCAGTACTGTAATTGATAGTGTACCCTGCACAGTCCAAAGTGAGGTGTGAGGAATTAATTGTAAAACATGTTTGCGTAGAAGAAACGTTTTGGTTAAGCGTAGTGTCTTGGTTAAGAGTACCACAGATTATAGCTTCAACAGCAGAATAATTACTAAAAGAACTAACGTTAGCATAAAGTATCTTGTTTGTAGAGTCATAAGTAATGTTACAAGCGTCGGTATTATCGCATCTTGATTGATTTTTAAACAGATGAGGGGTTGAACTATAAGATAGATTAAATATTTGGAGTGATGAAACTCCATTTAGCCCAAGAGACTGAGGATTATCAGTCAAACCAACTTTATTATTCTCAAGAAAAATAGTTGTGCCAACAGCAAGAGAAATGTTTGTAGTGAGGTTGTTATTAGTCCAGTTGATACTACCAAAATTATTAGAGTAATACAAAGAATTATTGAAAGTGCGATTATTAAAAATAGCATAAGTATTATTGGTAGTAATGTTAGTGTTTATTATCTTGCTGTCTGAAGAGATTAAAAATATCCCATAACTGCTTGCTCCAGATGTAGTAATATTAACTTCTTCAATGATAGTATTGTTGCCAGCAAGATATATACCTGAGCCATTATAAGCATTAAATTCTTTAATATTACAGTTAATGATACTAGTGTTGCTAAATTCTGCGGAGACATTAATGCCATAACCAAATCTAGTGGCAGAATAGTTGATAATATTGTTGTTGCAATCGATATTGAGATTTGAAGCATTAACAATTAAGCAGGTTCCATTACTATGGAGGTCTTGGTCAATACTGATGTCGGTATTTAGATAAGAGCAGTTACTAGGAATTGCCTGTGCACTGTAATTGCTAAATGAACTGATGTTAGCAGACAAGATACCAGAACTATAGCTAATGTTACAGCTACTTGTATCGTCACATCTAACTCCATCTTTTAATAAATGGGGCTGGTTTGCGTATCTTAGTCCTTTAAGTTCAATTTGTGCAGTGTTATCCAAAGTTAAAGCCTGATCACTATCAGTTAAGCCAACATTATTATCTTCGATAAAGATAGTTTTGCCTATACTTAAAGAAATATTAGTAGTTAAATTATTTTTAGTCCAGTTTATAGTCCCAAAAGAATTATTATAAATAAGAGTATTGTTACCAGATAATGATTTGAAGTAGATGGAATAGGAATTACCAGAGATATTCAAGTTATTAAAAGTGTTATTAGATGTTGAATTGAGATATAAGCCAGAACTAGTTGGACCTAAAGTAGTGATGTTTGTTTTTTCAATTAATGTGTTGGTTACGTTATCTAAATATATTCCGTAAGAAGAAGTTCCAGAGATGCCTTCTGTAATTTGACAGTTTCTTATTATGGAATTAGCAAATCCAGTAATATTAATTCCATAACCAACACCACTGGTGCCATAAGTTATTGTATACCCTAAACAGTTTAATGTTAAATCAGAAGAGTTAAAGATAAAACAGGTAGTACTTGAACTTAGACTCTGATTTAAATTGAGGTTTTCGTTAAGAACTTCGCATTGAACTACAGAGTTTTGCGTTGAATAGTTGCTAAAAGAATTGATACTAGCTGAAAGTATACCAGTTCCCACGTTATAAGTAAGATTACATAAGCCAGTACCATCGCACCTGGCACCATCTTTTAGCAAAAATGGTGTTCTTTCATAGTTTAGCCCATAAAAAGAAATCCTTGCAGAACTGTTTAGATTTAATGTTTGATTACTACTAGTCAAACCAATAAGATTATTATCTAAATAAATAGTATTGCCAATGCTTAAGCTAATGTTAGTGGTTAAATTATTTAGAGTCCAGTTAATCATACCATAAGAATTGTTATAGATTAAAGTGTTTAAATTAGTATTATTATCAAAAATAGTATAAGTTAAGTTAGTGGTGAGGTTAAGGTTTTTTAGAATGGTATTATTGGAAGTTCCATCTAATAGAACTGCGTAGCTAAGATTATTTAGAGTAGTAATATTAGTATCCTCTATGAGCGTATTGTTAGAATTAATGATAGTTATTGCTGGAGAACTTAAACTGTTGTTATATTGTGTGCTCTCTGTAATGTAGCAATTTCTGATAACGTCGTTATTAAAACCATTAATCAAGAAAGAGCTGTTATTGGTATAATTTAATTGATAATTAGCACAGTCTAAGAAGATATTATTAGCAGCAAAGGTGAAACAAGTACTATTGGAGGTTAGATGTTTGTTCATTGTTGTATTTGTAGTTAAACTTCTGCAATCTATTGATTCTTCAGTAGTATAATTACTAAATGAACTGACATTAGCATAAAGTATAAAGTTGCTAGAATCATAAGAGATATTACAGGAATTAGTGTTATCACAACGCACACCGTCTTTAAGGAGATGGGGAGTCGTAGAATAGGGAAGATTATAAAAAGTTAGTTTAGCAGAACTATTTAAACTCATAATGTTACTATCACCATAGACGTAGATACTATTATTTTTAACAGAGATTGTCTGACCTAAAATTAATTCCATTTTCGTATCTAGGTCTGCAAGAGTCCAATTTACTGTTGAAAAAGTGGAATTATAGACAACACTAATAGTGGCTGCGGCATCATTTTCTATAGTGAACTCCCCCGGTGCAGATATATTGTTATTCAAAAAAACAGCGTTATCTGTAGTGGAGCCTCCAATATAAATTGCAGAAGTAGCATTTGTAACTATTGAATTTTCTTCAATAAAACTATCTTGAGAACCTGTGCTCAATTCTATACCGTAATCACCATTTGTTTCGATAATATTATGATCAATCCTATTTTTTTGAGAACCAGAACTAA
>Ga0209542_10003142_pt1 | contig 35709 bp, 39 predicted proteins | sample RifCSPhighO2_01_FD_184028 | JGI IMG/M metagenome (GOLD analysis project Ga0209542, IMG submission 184028) | Soil microbial communities from Rifle, Colorado - Rifle CSP2_plank highO2_0.1 (SPAdes) (version 2) | ecosystem: Environmental > Terrestrial > Deep subsurface > Rock core/Sediment ...
CCGCGCGGCGGCCGCGGCCAAAGCCGCGGTATCATCTCCCCTGCTTGAGCTCTCTATCAACGGCGCAAAAGGCGTTTTGTTTGCAATCGCCGGCGGAGACGACCTCGGTATGCTCGAGGTGCACGAGGCCGCAAAAATAATCACCGAGTCGGTAGACCCGAACGCCAAAATAATCTTCGGCGCGGTCCGCGACGAAAAGCTCAAAAAGGGCGAGGTGCGCGTTACGGTCATCGCGACCGGGTTCCCCGCCGCTGGCGTCGCTCCGCGCGGTACTCCACTCTTTGGAACCTTCCGCGAAAAGGAGAAGGACGACTCTCCGATAGGAAAAATCTTCCACTCGCCGATAAAGGATGAGAAGGAAAAAGATAAAGAAACAAAACCGGAGCCGGAACCGAAACTGACCCCAAAACCGGCGGATGAAGACGACGAGTGGGGCGCGGTGCCATCATTTCTCCGCCGGCCGAAGATGAAGTAAACTGGAGGGATGTATGATTTAGTGATTATCGGCGGAGGGCCTGCGGGCGTGGCGGCGGGCGTGTATGCCGCGCGCAAAAAACTGAAGACACTGCTGATAGCCGAGGCCATCGGCGGGCAGTCGACCGACTCCCCTGACGTGCAAAACTGGATAGGCACGCCGCACATAAGCGGTATGGAGATGGCAAAACAGCTGGAGAAGCATCTGCGCGAGTACGCCGGCGACATGCTCGAACTGACGCTCGGCGAGCGCGCGACCGCGGTCACCAAAAACGAGGGGAGTTTCTCCGTACAAACAGCCAAGACCTCTTATATCGCGCAGACGGTTTTTGTCGCCACCGGCGGCTCGCGCAAAAAGCTCGACGCCGCCGGCGCGGCGCAATTTGAGCACAAGGGCGTCACCTACTGCGCTTCCTGCGACGGCCCTATTTTTGCCGGACAGGATGTCGCGGTGGTCGGCGGCGGCAACGCCGGATTTGAGAGCGCGGCGCAACTGCTCGCCTACTGCAAGTCTGTCACGCTTATACACCGCCAACCGGACTTTCTGCGCGCCGACAAAGCGACCGTTGATGTGGTACTCGCACACCCCAACATGAAGACCGTTGTTAACGCGACCCCGGTGGAGGTCAAAGGCGACACGTTTGTAAAAAGTATTTCGGTTAAAGACAATGCGAGCGGCGCGATAACCGAAATTCCGGTTGTGGCTGTATTTGTCGAAATAGGGATGGTCCCGGCCACCGGCCCGGTTAAAGACCTTGTCGAGCTCGACCCGTGGGGCAAAATCAAAGTCGATGCTAAAAATCAGCGTGCCTCGGTGCCCGGCGTGTGGGCCGCGGGCGATTGTACCGACGGCCTGTACCACCAAAACAACATCGCCGCCGGCGACGCCGTCAAAGCGCTCGAAGACATCTACTTGTACATAAAAGCGGCAAAGTAATCTAAACGCTATTTTTTATCAACGAAAGCGTGGATATCCTTTTCCAAATGGTCGAGCTTGTTGATAATTTCCTGAGCTTGAGTTTTTTCAGCTTCTAAAATTTCTTTCTCGGTGCGCTCAACCAGCTTCTTTTCCTTTTTAAATCCGGAGATGATGATGCTGTCGCCGATAAAAAATGATACGAGAAGGCCACTGACAAGTAATATGATGACACCCATCACTATGGAGCCAAGGCCATGGAGCCCGGGTATCAGCTCAGCCACCTCCCACACCCCCTTCCACAAAAGTATGATGCCCACTGCTCCGACGAGCGCGTAAAGGATGGGATTGTGGCTGAGTTCAATGCGCACAAAGTCCTCAAGCCGGTCGAAGAAGGAAAATATCTTTTTTACCATGCTTTATATTATACCCCGGCGGTTCAGCGATATAAAATGATGCCGTACACGATGATAAAGTTCAAAATACCGACCAAAAAGTTGCCGATGTATATAGGCGGCTCGCGGTGCACCAGGCCGTATACAATCCAAAACATGTTGAGGCAGCCCAAAAGAAACCATGTATCAATAGAAAGGCCCACCACATTTTTGTCGGAAAAAAGTTTGAATACCTGCGGCAACAACACCAACGGCGTTGCCATCGCGATGCCGTACATAAAGTAATCAAACCAGCTTCTTACCTTCTTTCTGTTGCGCATACTCAAATGGCGCAAACCGTGGTTCATACAGGCAAGCTTAACATCTGTTTGGATCTGTGACCCCGGCGAGAGTCGAACTCGCGTTCTTTGCTTGAAAAGCAAATGTCCTAACCGTTAGACGACGGGGCCTTACTACCTAACAAACTTAGCATACAACACTTGTCCTTACTCATAAAGTATATACCCTAATTCTGCAGAACTATGGTATAATACTCAATATGGACAAAAAGAGCCATAAAGAACTGGAGTGGATTTTAAAAGGGGTTGCTAATCATCGTCGCCTCCAAATAGCCGAACTGCTCCAAAAGGAGCCTGAGCTTTCGGTATCGGAGATTGCAGAACGCATTACTATCGACTTTCGCACCGCTTCCGAACACTTGCGCAAGCTTGCTATCGCCGGAATAGTAATGAAACGCCACGAAGGCGCCGCCGTCCGCCACGCGCTTACCAACCGTGGAAAAAGTATTCTCAAGTTCTGCAGAACAATGGAATAAGGAGTGGGGTGGAAAAAAACGAGGAAAGTTGTTAGATTGAGTGGGTAACGGAGGAGTGGCTGAGTGGTCGAAGGCACCACACTCGAAATGTGGCGTGGGGGAAACCTCACCGTGAGTTCGAATCTCACCTCCTCCGCATGTTTAAGTGGATACTACTGGCGGCGACTGCACTGCTCCCCTACACGGTACTTGCAGTTGCCGGTCCTTTTTCGTTGACGGTATATCCGGAAAGTATCATGCAGGGCGAGCCGGCCGTCGTAACGATAGTCGGAATAACAAGCACTTCGTCGGTCAAAAAAATATCATTCGACGGCGTTCCGCTCGGCCTCTTTCTCAATCAAAACAAAGTAACCGCGCTCATCGGCATCGATTTAAACAAAAAACCCGGTTCGTACATCCTGTCGGTGGAGATGTCGGGAGGCACAAAAATTGAAAACACAGTAACCGTAGTTAAACGGGAGCGCATACAAGAGCCTTTTAGTATCCCGACAAAACTCGGCGGCAATACGGTGCAAAGCCAAAAAACCTTGGTCTCAACGCTGGCCGCAGAAAATGCCAGCCTTGCACATATCACGACCGGCAAAAAAGCATTTTGGAAGGACACCTTTGTGTGGCCGCTCGAAAGCATTACCGTAACAGACTCCTACGGCTACTCCAGAGAAACCGGAGCGTATTCTATCGCGCATAAAGGGACCGACTTTAGAGCCGCGGAAGGAACAAAGGTTTTGGCGATAAACCGCGGCGTCGTGCGGATTGCGAAAACATACCGCAACTACGGCAAGACAGTCGTTGTCGACCACGGCCTCGGGTTGATGTCTTTTTATATGCACCTATCAAAAATAAAAGTAGCGACGGGCCAGCTGGTGGTGCCCGGACAAGTGGTGGGCTCAAGCGGCCAGACCGGCTACGCCGAGCAGCCGCATTTGCACCTGACTATCCGCATCAACGGCACCTCGATTGACCCGATGAAGTTTTTTGAACGTATAAATACAAAGCGATGACAAAAAGAGTATTTTTTGCTATCGTCTGAGTGACGCGCGGTTAGCTCAGTTGGTAGAGCATCCCCTTGACGTGGGGAGGGCCAGGGGTTCGAGTCCCTTACCGCGCACCGATGAAAGTGCTTGCCATAGAAACATCCTGCGATGAAACAGGAATAGCGCTGGTTGAGGGTACAAAAACTCCCGGGGGTTTTGAGTTTGTAACAAAAAAAGCCGCTCTGCTCAGCCAAGCTCTGCTCCACTCGCCTTACGGCGGCGTATACCCCAACCTCGCCAAACGAGAGCATCTAAAAAACTTACCTGCACTGTTTGAGCAGTTTAAGGACGACTCATACGACGCAATAGCGGTAACGCACGGCCCGGGGCTTGAACCCGCGCTGTGGACGGGCATCGAATTTGCTAAAAAGTTGGCGGCAGAAAAAAATATTCCACTCCTCCCGACCAACCACATGGAGGGGCACATAGTCTCGTCTTTAGCAAGACGAGAAAGTATCAAATCTCAAGTATCAAATGACAAACAAATATCAAAGTTAGAAAGTATCAAATTACCCGTACTCGCGCTTTTGGTTTCCGGTGGGCACACAGAGCTTGTTTTGATGAAAGAGTGGTTTACTTACGAAATTGTAGGGAAGACGCTGGACGACGCCGTCGGCGAAGCATTTGATAAAGTGGCGCGCATGCTCCAGCTTGCATATCCAGGCGGTCCGGAAATCTCCCGCCTAGCTACACAAGCAAGATCCAAATCACAAAAAACAAATATCAAATTGCCCAGACCAATGATTAATTCAAACACCTGCGATATGTCATTTTCTGGTTTAAAAACAGCCGCCTTATATGCCTTGCGGGGAAAAAATTTAACAGAGGACGAAAAAAACGCGTTTGCGGCAGAGTTTGAGGACGCCGTTGCCGATATTATGGTCAGCAAAACACGCAAAGCGCTGTGGGACAGTGGCGCGCAAACGTTTGTCATCGGAGGCGGAGTGGCCGCCAACCGCTACCTGCGCGAAAAACTGGAGGCCTTGGTGCTGGACGAGTTCCCCGATGTCGACCTGCGCCTGCCCGAACTCTCCATAACCGGCGACAATGCCATCATGATAGCGGAGGCGGCACTCGCCCGCGCGCTCAGTGGAATAAAAGAAAACAGCGCGGATATACGCGCTGTGGGCAACTTGTCGCTGGCTGATTAGGCCGCCTTGAACTCAGGGAAGACGTGTACGGGTCTGGCGCCGAGCTTGACCTTGTACAAATCTTCGCCCACCTGCTCGACGTTGTAGTTGTTGTACTGCGCTCGGGTGCCGCCGTCGAACCATAGAGTAATATGATGATCGAAACGCCCGATCGCGCGGCCCTTGAGTTCTTGCGCCTCGATAACAACCGGCAGCGGCAGCGCGGCAACCGGCACCGAAGCCGCCCCCACAAGCAACATCCTGCGACTAATCATTATTTTTTCTCCTCCTGTTACTCTAAAAAACACCATACCACAGTGGCCTAAAATAGGCTATGATGCCTCTTATGCCCGAGAAGTTTTTAAAGCCTTACGATGCGCAGGCGGTCGAGACCGCCATTTACAAAAAGTGGGAGGAGTCGGGCTACTTTAACCCGGACAATTTACCCCCGGTCGAAGATGCTGAGGGCGCGAAGCACGAACGCACCGAACCTTTTTCTATAGTCCTGCCGCCGCCCAATGTTACCGGCACGCTCCACTTAGGCCACGCCTCGATGCTCGCGGTCGAGGATATCATTGTGCGCTTTGAGCGCATGCGCGGAAAGAAAGTGCTGTGGATACCCGGCACCGACTCGGCGGCAATCGCGACGCAATCGAAAGTTGAGGAACTATTATACAAAGCCGAAAAGAAAACCCGCCACGACATCGGCCGCGACGAGCTGCTGCGACGCATCGATGTGTTTACCGACGAGAGCAAAACCACCATCATCAACCAACTGCGCCGCATGGGCGCGAGCCTCGACTGGTCGCGCTATGCGTACACCATGGATGCTCCGCGCTACGGGGCGGTAATGGAGGCGTTTGTGCGCATGTATAACGCCGGGCTCATTTACCGCGGCGACCGCATCGTCAATTGGGACCCGAAGATGCAGACTACCGTTTCCGACGACGAAATAGAGCGCAAGGAAGAGGTCACGCCGTTCTACTATTTTAAATACGGACCGTTTGTCATCGGTACTGTGCGCCCCGAAACAAAGTTCGGCGACAAGTACGTGGTGATGCATCCCGATGACGCGCGCTACGCGCAGTATAAGCACGGCGATAAAATAGATTTGGAGTGGATCAACGGCCCCATCACCGCCACGGTTATCAAAGACGCGGCAGCCGACATGGAGGTAGGCTCCGGTGTGATGACCATCACGCCGTCGCACAGCGCGATAGACTTTGACATCGCGCAGCGCCACGGGCTCGACATCGAGCAGGTCATAGACGAGCGCGGGATACTGCTCCCCATCGCCGGCGAGTTTGCCGGAAACCATATCAAGAAAGCCCGACCGTTCATCGTCGAAAAACTGAAATCGAAAGGCCTGCTCGAAAAGGTGGACGAGAAATACACCAACAACATCGCAACCAACAGCCGCGGCGGCGGCATCATCGAACCGCAGATAAAGCGACAATGGTTTGTCGCGGTCAACAAGGAGTTTGACCAAAAAGGAAAGCAAACGACACTCAAACAGATGATGCGCGACGCGGTCGCGGACGGCGGCATAAAAATCACTCCCGACCATTTCGAAAAAACATACTACCACTGGATAGACAACCTGCGCGACTGGTGCATCAGCCGGCAGATATGGTTCGGCCACCGTATCCCTGTTTGGTATAAAGGGGACGAGACGTACGTCGGCACCGAAGCACCGCAAGGGAGCGGTTGGGAGCAGGACCAAGACACGCTCGACACGTGGTTTTCCTCCGGACTGTGGACATTTTCAACACTCGGCTGGCCCGAAACAACGCCCGACCTCAAGCTCTACCACCCCACTGCCCTGCTTGAGACCGGCTACGACATACTCTTTTTTTGGGTGGCGCGCATGGTGCTGATGAGCGGATTTTTGCTCGGCGAAGTGCCGTTTAAAAACGTGTATCTGCACGGACTCGTGCGCGACGGCCAGGGTCGCAAGATGAGCAAAAGCCTCGGCAACATCATCAACCCGCTTGATATGATCGAAAAATACGGAGCCGACGCGGTGCGCCTCTCTCTCATCATGGGCGCCTCCCCCGGCAACGATCTGCGGCTCGACGAAAACCGCATCCGCGGATACAAACACTTTGCAAACAAAGTGTGGAACATCACCCGCTTTGTTTTATCGCAAGAAAGAACGGGGGAAATAAAACCGGAACTCAAAAAAGAGATAGACGAGCTTATTAAAGACGTGACAAAAGATATCGAGGGATACCGGATAGACCTCGCCGCGGACAGGCTCTACCACTACGTCTGGGACCGTTTTGCGGCAGAGATTATAGAGGAGAGTAAGGGCAAACCCGAGTACGGCGCAACGCTCTATTACATCCTTGAAAACTCACTAAAGCTCCTACACCCGTTTATGCCCTTTGTGACAGAAGAGATTTGGTCGTCTATGCCACCGCGCCCTGGACAGAAAGAAAACGGGCTTATAATGGTAGAAGCATGGCCTCACCCGTACTCTTAATAGCGATGCTCGGCGGAGTGCTCCCCGCCCTCTTATGGCTGACCTTTTGGCTGCTCGAAGACCGGTGCGAGCCGGAACCGAAGCGCTATCTGCTGCTGACTTTTGCCGCGGGCGCACTGGTTGTTTTTGTGGCTTTATGGATGGAACAAAGAGCGATGCTTTACTTTACCGGCACCACGCTTTTGTTTGTATGGGCGGCGACGGAAGAGCTGTTAAAGTTCGGCGCGGCATACGTGGTTGCCCTGCGCCTGCGTATCTTTGACGAGCCGATAGACGCGGTGGTGTACATGGTTACCGTGGCGCTCGGATTTTCCGCGTTCGAAAACATGCTCTTTCTGCTTACCCCGCTGCAAAACGGCGACGTACTGCGCACCATTATCACCGGCGACCTGCGGTTTATCGGCGCGACGCTTCTGCATATATTGTCTTCGGCCACTATAGGCATAGCGCTCGCGCTCGCCTATTACAAGAGCGCGGCTATCAAGCGCGTGGCGGCGCTTGCCGGAGTTGTCCTTGCGGTCACGTTGCATACGCTCTTTAATTTTTTTATAATTGGAGGCGGTGGAGAATCGACGTTTTGGATATTCCTCATCATTTGGTTCGGCATCGTGGTGATGCTGTTTATGACCGAGCAGATAAAACAGCCCGCGCGCGACTACTGCTAGCACAACTATATGGCAAAAGAAAAACGATCCTTATTTGAATGGCTTACCGGAAGCCAGAGCGACGATTTTACCTTCGACGAGCTCGAGCAGGGCGGCGCATCATACGCGCCAAAACCGGTAAAAACAAAAAATGTTCCCGTTTCCTCATCATCAGCAGAGCCCGATGAAGTGGTCGAGGAGGAGGAGTCCGGCGAGCTGGCGGTGGATGTCTACCAGACCCCTACTCATATTGTTATAAAAGCTATGATAGCCGGCGTCCGGCCGGAAGACCTCGATGTTTCCATCACGCGCGACCTGGTAACCATCCGCGGCAAGCGCGAGCGGCACACCGAGGGCACCAACGGCGACTTTTTCTTTCAGGAGCTGTACTGGGGCTCGTTTGCCCGCACCATCGTGCTCCCGCAAGAGATAGAAATAGAGGAGGCCGAGGCCACCGAAAAGCACGGTCTGCTTATCATCCGCCTGCCGAAGCTCGACAAAGGCCGCCAAGCAAAATTGAAAGTTAAGTCGAACTAATTGGTGCTTGGGGCCGGGATCGAACCGGCGACCTATTCCTCTTCAGGGAAGCGCTCTACCAACTGAGCTACCCAAGCAATGTGCATATCCTAGCATATTAGAATTGCTTTTTCACGCCTTATTTTTCCATTGCTGGCGTGATGTGTGGCGCAGGTGGAGAATCCATACTTCCCCAGCCTCTATACTCCAATAAATCAAGTACGGGTAACGTCCCGCCGGCAAAACTCGCGTATTTTGCTCTCCTGTCGTTCTTCCGGCATACGGGTATTCACCGATTAATTCAACCACGCGCCTTATCGAATAATGAACATGCTTCGCACCATTCGGACTCCTTTCGTCCAGATAGATAAGGATGTTGTCCAAATCACCGCTTGCGCGCGGCGTATACCGTACAATCATAAACCATGTCTTTTCCACAAGGCCTCCATTTCTTCATTCGGTACAAACTCTCCTCTACGAGCCTGCTCTAAACCCTCTCGTATAGCGGCGCGTGTTTCTCCATCTAGTTCAATGGGAGCATTCTCTGATTCGGTAATCAAAAGTGTGGCCAAGGCATCCTGCTCCGCCTCTGGCAACTCACGGACTTTTTCGATAGCTTTTTCAAGCAGTTTAGTCATAAGACTATTATAGCACAAAGCTACTGCGCTTTAGTTTGTCCAAACTTGGCGAACCAGTCTTGCACCTGCACTTGCAGGTCGCGCGTGTTGCCGTATGCCGCTGTCGCCTGGGTGATATACGGCTGTATGAGGTAATAGGACCACGCGGAGGCGCCTATAATGACCGCCCACCACGCAAATGCCATAAACGAACGCCAGCGCTGGTTGCGGCGCATGCCGTGCACGATTTTGTTTGTATCTACCGTAACCGCTTTAAGCGACTCCACCTCCTGCTTCAAGTTTTCTATATCAGTGTCCATGCTGTAATTATATCATCGACATGGTACAGTTTTTTCATTGCCCTCGTAGCACAATGGATAGTGCAGACCCGTCCTAAGGGTACGATTTCGGTCCGATTCCGGACGAGGGCACTAGAATTTACGCCTCGATACCAAGCTTGGCGGCTATCTTTTGGCGGTCAAAACCGACCATGGTTTCGCCGCCGATAACTATCACCGGCACGCCGAGCTGGCCGGTCATCTTTATCATCTCCTCGCGCTTAACCGCGTCGCTTGCCACATCGTAGCCGGTGTACTGCACCCCCTTTTCCGCAAAGAACTCCTTGGCCATCTGGCAAAAGTGGCAAGTCGGCGTCGAGTAAATAGTTACTGATTTTTGTTCCATATATTTTATTTATTTTTAGTCCCCAGATTATAACCCGAACTTACTTTAGAATCCAAGTTTCTCTTTAACCAGGATTATACGGATTTTACGCCCCGTGTATGTCGGCTCTCCAAAAAAGTACAGGAGCTTATTGAGCGCCGTGCCGCCCATGCCTACACTCTTCATGCGGGCATCCTCCAGAGGTATCACGTGCGCCTTAAGCCGCGCCTCGGCCTCGGTTAGTGTTGAGGTTATTTTCTGGCTCCCCACCACCAAAATCACATTGGGCGAGGTGTAAGCAATGTGCGGCAACTGGCTGCCGCTGTTGGAACCTATAACCGCCTCCCCTGTTTGGGCGAGGGCGTGTACGCTACCAATGTAGTAATCCGAGAGCACCGCCTGTTTGCGCAGTTGCGCCTGCTTGGCAGGGTCGGCCTCCGTAAGCACCACCGCGTGTAAATTGTTCCACCCGTGAGCCCCCGCCTTAAGATAATCAACGAACCCTATTTCCTGTAGCGTCGTGGAGGAGCCGTTCATGACAGAGGCTCCGACAGGAATAAGTTCTTTAATTTTTGCGAGCGCTTCTTCCTTGGAGCCAACTACGATTCCCTCTATGTTTCTCTCCTTGAGTGCTCCAACAAGTTTTGTAAGAGTCGCCTCGTCTGCTAATTTTGTATAATCCATATCTCTACAGTATACACGCGTACTTTACATTGTAAAGTGGATATCCACATGGTACTCTAAAACCATGTTACGGACGCCTGCCCAGCGCAAAGCGCTCTGCCCAGAATGCCCCGTCGCCCGCGTGGCCGACCTTGTAGGCGACACCCAAAGCATCCTCATAATCCGCGACCTGCTGGCGGGTTCCAAGCGCTTCGGTGAACTTGCGGAGTCGCTCAAGATGAGCACCCGCACACTTACTCTGAAACTCAGAGGTCTCGAAAAATGCGGGTTTATCCGCCGCTCCCCCGACCTCGCCTATGTCCTCACCAAAAAAGGCAGAGCTCTTAAAACAATAATAGGCTCAATGCGCCGCTACGGAGAGAAATATCTCTAGTTGTGATAAAATCGCCTTGTTCCGCGTCAGCGAGTGTAGTTTAGTGGCAGAACTGGTGCTTCCCAAGCATCGGGCGGGAGTTCGATTCTCCCCACTCGCACCTGTCACCACACCGTAAGCATCTGCCACAGTTTTTTCAAAATGCCCGGGTCCTGTTTTAAAACCTCGCTGGTGGTGGCCTGGCGGACTATGTTTATCTCTCCCTCGCCGGGCCGCGCCATGCCGTAGCGCTCGCGCACCTGCGCTTCCAATCCCCGCTCCGACGAGAGCGCCTGCACGTCGACATCTATTTTTTGACGACGCTCACGCAAATCCTGCAACTGCGTGTCCGCGGATGCGCGGGCGGTCGCGGCCTCGGCAAACTTGCCGTACATGCCCCACGCCGCGCGCGATGCGATAAAAGCGACTCCGGCAAGCGCCACAATACCGGCCACGCCGGCTGATATCTTGAGCACTTCCATACCGGAAACGCGCCTCTTTTTAAACTCCCTCATGGTCTTTTTTAGCCAACCACCTCTTTTTTACTTTCTTAAAATATTTGATTCTGTTTCCTATCTTAATGATCTCTTTATCATAAAACGAAAAGAGTCGATTGCACATTTCTATCATCCATTTTTTTCTACTAGCCCTCTCATTTAATAGAATTTTGTTTGAGTTTGCAATCTGTATCTGTCCCCAGCCCAATGCGCCAAGTGTCAAACAATCCCAATCAAGGAACTCTATCGGAATAAAATGTACCTTCTTGATTTTTACCTTGGTCTTTTCAACTGTATAAGCGAGGGAAAGAATGACAAAGTGATTTTTATCGTCTTCATAAAAACGAGATAGGCGCTCTACAGAGGTTAAGTTCGGCATATTGAAGTGGGTATCCAACCGATGGGTTTTTATATCCACAACGTAGTAATTACCCTCCTTGTCAGTAAAGGCCAAATCCGCCATTGCTCGGCGGGCAAAGTCAGAAGAATAATCGGCAATGGTCTCGCCTAGAATATCCTTAAAGCCCCGCTCCAATATACTTTGAATAGCATCCCCTACAGCGCGAGGACTAGATATGGTGTGCTCTGATAGAAAATCTGATTGAGCATTTATGTATTCTTTTATGCTTCTTTCAATTTCCTTAAACCGATTCGTCTGGAATATTTTATTCTTGTTCATAGTAATTCAGACATACTATCAGTAACACCTGTATTTCCTTTTTCTTGGTCCACTAACGAATTCCTTTCCCAAAATACACCCTCAGAATATCCTTGAATATTTGCGTTCTCTCCTGCCTTTTGGATGCGTTTTTCTGCCAAATGACAGTACTCCTCGTTCATCTCTATACCTACATATTTACGCCCTAATTTTTTAGCCACTACAGAAGTAGTCCCAGAACCTAAAAATGGATCTAGCACAGTATCGCCTTTTTCAGTAGATGCCAAGATGATTTTGGCGATTAATTTTTCCGGTTTTTGAGTTGGGTGGTCAGTGTTTTCGGGCATTGACCAAAATGGTATAGTAATGTCAGTCCAGAGGTTGGAGGGGTGGGTTAATCTGTATTTGCCGTTTTGCTCTTCTGTCCAATCCTTTGCGACACCATTTTCTTTGTACGGGGCAAGTACTTTTTTCTTCAATTTTACAGCGTCAACATTAAACTTGTATATATCGGAGGTTGTTGCAAACCAAATATCTTCCGAACAATTTTTCCAATTGCTCAGGGCTCCTCGCCCTTTTTCTCGCTCCCATGTTATCCTATTCTTTACATTTAAGTGTTTATTTAGGACGGAATATATAGCTGGAGAACTCTTCCAGTCACAGCAGACATACACTGAGGCTGTCTTCTTAAGCGTATGCAGGATGGACAACAGCCACCGTTCAAAAATTTCTTGATATTCTAAATCTCCTTTGGTATGAAACTGATTATTACCAAAATCTTTGTTGAGATTGTAGGGGGGGTCTATAAATAACAGATCTACAAAGGCTGGCGGCAGCTTGCTCGCCACATCCTCAAGTTTTCCATGGATAGTCTTGTCCAAAAAACCCCCTTGGAGGTCAGTTGGCACAATCACTCGTTTTTTGAACACTGACACTTCACTTGTTGAAACAAAAGTAGTTCTATTGTTTTTTGCCCTGATTTTCTCAGTAACCGCCTTCATACGCTAAGTCTAACAGATTATAGGCAAGTTGCTCCAACCGTAGATATTGTGTTATTTTATGAATATGTTTGGAAAGAACCGAGACCGTTTGCTTAAGACAATTACCGTCGTTATCGGCGTCGTCGTCATTATTTCGATGGTGCTGGCCTACTTTGCCCCGACGGTCTAACCAACCCTTCGACTGCGCTCAGGGTCAAATCATTCTGATTTGACCATCTTCAGAAACACCTCCTCGGGTATATTGACCGTGCCGCGCTCTTTCATCTTTGCCTTTCCCTTCTTTTGCTTTTCTCGGAGCTTCATTTTGCGGGTGATGTCGCCGCCGTACATGTGCTGGGTGACGTTTTTGCTCATGGCGGAGAGCGTCCTGCTCGACACAATGCGCCCCAGCGCCTGGCCCTGTATTTTTGTGCTGAACATCTGCCGCGGCAAAATACCGTACAACTTTTCCACCGCCGCAACCGCCTCCTCCTCCACGCGGTGCCTGGCGACAATGCGGGAGAACGCGGGCACTAACTCGTCGGCGACCAATATATCGAGGCGCGCAACATCCGCCAACCGCAACTCGCGCATGTGGTATGACACCGACGCATAGCCTGATGTCGCGCTCTTAATTTTGTCAAAAAAGTTGCGCATGAGCTCGCGCAGAGGCATCACAACCGTAAGTTTTATCCTGCCTTCGGAAAAGTTTTCCGTCGCCTCGGTTACGGCCTCGTGCTCAAACAGCAGTGTGACGGTATTGCCCAGATAGTTCGACGGCAGGAGTATCTCAACCTCCACAAACGGCTCCCATACTTTGGCGATGATGCCGTGTTCGGGGAACTGCGGCGCCGAGTAGACACTGACTCGCCTGCCGTCTTTTGTCTCCACCTCATACTCGATGCTCGGTGTTGTAACTACAAGTTTTAAGTGCGCTTCGCGGCGCAGACGCTCGGTCACAATCTCCAAGTGCAGCATGCCGAGCATGCCGCAGCGGAAGCCTCTGCCCAGCACTCCGGACGACTCCTCCTCAAACGACAGCGACGAGTCGCTGAGCCTCAACCTACCGAGCGCTTGGCGCAGGGCGGTAAAGTCGTCTTGGCTCTCCGGGTAGATAGATGCCCACACAACCGGTTTAGGCTCGCCATAGCCCGGCAGAGGAGGCGTGGCGCTCTTTTGGGTGCGTACCGTGTCGCCGACGCGCGCAAAACCCGGCTCTTTGATGCCGGTGACGATGTAGCCTATTTCGCCCGCATTAAGCGACGCGGCAACCTTTGGCGTCGGCGAAAACGTGCCGACCTCGAGCGCGGAAAATCGCCTACCGCTTGCGGCAAACTCCAGCGCATCGCCTTTTTTGACCGAGCCGGCGAACATGCGCAGATAAACAATTACTCCCTGATGGTCGGAGTATTGGAAGTCGAAGATAAGCGCTTGCGGTAGCGCAGACAAAACCTGGTCACGAAAATGGTCTGGTTGAGGCGAAGCCGACCCGAGGACCTTTTCGGGAGCAGGTTTTGTTGAAGCCCCGCCCGATACCGGCGGAGGAACCCTCTCAATAACCGCTTTCAGCAAATCCTCGACACCCTCCCCTGTCCGCCCCGAGCACGCGAGTATGGTTTCCGCAGAAACGCCGAGCAGTTTGGCAAGTTGCAGTTTTGTATCCTCAACCTGAGCCAAAGGCGAGTCGATTTTAGAAATCACGGGGATGATAACCAGCCCCTGCTCGCGCGCACTGCGCAGGGTCGTGAGCGTCTGCGCCTGCACGCCCTGCGTGGCATCTACCAGCAGTATCGCGCCCTCCACGGCCGTCAGCGCGCGCGACACCTCGTAGCTAAAGTCGATGTGTCCGGGGGTGTCAATAAGGTTGAGTTGATAGTCGGTAGTCCCCAGCCGGTAAAGCATCCTTACGGGTTGCATTTTGATAGTGATGCCGCGCTCGCGCTCGAGGTCCATTGAATCCAAAACCTGCTCGCGCATCTTCCTTTTTTCGATAGTATGGGTCACCTCTAAAAACCGGTCAGCCAGAGTGGACTTCCCGTGGTCGATGTGGGCAATAATCGAGAAATTACGTATATGGTTCATACATTTATGCGTCGTTCCACTCTTCATTGGAAATTCCACTTTGGCGAAGGATTTCAGACATGAGCGCGGCAGAGATGTCGCTACTGTGCGGATTAGGAATTCGAAGCTTGAACGCGCCCTTAACCATAAACAGATGACGACCGCCGGAGTACGGCCCATCAAAACCGAGCCGTCGGAATTTTTGCACTAATCGGCGCCACGAGATACTTCTAGCCATGCCGCACGAGAGAACGGCGATCCGTCTTGAGTTTGAACCCCGGCACCTCCTCGCGGTCGCGCACTTTGAGCAATAGCCAATCCTCTAGCACTTCGCGCAGCTCTTTGCGGCACGCCACAAGCGTACGGGCGCTTGCCCAGACGCCAGGTAAGCCCGGAATTTCGCCAAAGTACGTCCTGTCCTTCAGTAATTTGTACTTTGCCAGCGCCAATCTCTTATTTAAAAACTCGCTCAACATATCAGCAGTATATCATAGTAGCCCCCCTTCCTCCATCCAAAACTAGCCTTATTTTAATCCTTAACCTAACTGTTGCAAAAGCCCCGGACTTTGGTCCGGGGCTTTTATAATTTCAAAAACTCAGATGTACATAAATCCAGCGATAGCGGGAATTATAAACACTTTATAAACTCTTAGCCTTGCAAACACTTTTTACGCGACGTCGGTGGCTTCGACCGCCGGAGGCTCTTTTACATAGCGGCGGCGCAGCGAACCGTAAGCTTCCACCAGCTCTTTGTTTTTTAGGAGCGCGAGCGTTACGGCGGTAATTATAAGACCGATTGTTCCGGCTATAGCGCCTTGCGAAACGATGCCGACAACCGTATCAAGGTTAAGCCGGCTCCCGAGATACGCCAGCGCCCCGTACGCGGCCGCGCCGCCTATGACAGACGCGGTAAAGCTCTCAAACGTCAACCGGCGCAACGGCCCCATCGGCAGAGCAAAGTCACGCGAGAAGAAGTAGAGGCCGAGCCCCGCCTGCGCGAGCGCGCCGAGGCAGTAGCCGAGCGCGAGCATCAGCACGGTGGTGCCGGGTATATCCGCCACGCGCAGGAGCGACTCGAGGAAGTAGCGCCAAAAACCGCTGGTATGGAACGCCGCCGTAAGCGCGGAGGCGCTGAGTATCGAAACGACAACCGACGCCGACGCAAAAATAAGCGGCCGCGCCGAGCGGCCTGCCGCGTAATACGCGCGCGCAATAAGGAGCGTGACGCTCTGCGCGCAAAGCGACACCGCAAACAGCGCGAGCGCCGCCGCGGTGAGCCGTGTCGCCTCCCAGTCAAACGCCCCGGTGCCCAGTATCGTGCGCACGAGCTGGGCGCGCAACACAATAACAAAAACCGTCGCCGGTATCGCCCAAAAAAGCACGTGCCGGAGCGCCGCCTCGATGTGGCGCAGGTACTCTCCGCTCTCTCCCGCCGCGTGCAGGCGGCTGAGCGTGGGGAAAGCGGCCACCGAGTACGACACGCCGATAATGGCGAGCGGCACCGCCTGCAAGTTAAACGCAAAGGTAAAAACCGCGATAGACCCGGGCGCTAAAAAAGACGCCAGCGCGGTCAGCACCAGGAGCGATACCTGGCCCATTGACAGCGCCAGCGTGCGCGGCACCGACAATTTGAGCACTTCTTTTATATAGCCGAAGGCTTCGCGCAGAGGCATGGCGCCGGCGCGCTCGGACGAAAAGAACGGCACCTGCAAAGCAAGATGCATGGCGGCACCGAACACAACGCCCCACGCGAGCCCCGGCAGACCCATCCGCGGATACAGCACCGCGATGCCGAAGATAATACCGAGGTTGTAGAGCAGAGGCGAGACAGAGTACAAAACAAAGCGGTGCCGCAGTTGCGTGAGCGAGGCGAGTATATTGCTGGCGCCGAGCAATATCGGCTGGAGCAAAAGTATCCGCATAAGGACGGCCAAATTATCGCCGGCAATGCCCGGAGCTACGAGAGCCGCCAAATAAGGAGCGAAAATAAAAAGAACCGCCGCCAACACGCTCATCGACACAAAAAAGACAAGAAGCGTCTTGCTTAAAAACCCCGTGCTACCGCTACCGCGCGCCTCCAGCCGCGACAATACCGGCAGGAGCGCGTACAGCGACAACAGCGACGCCGCGGTGGCAAAGAGCAGGTCCGGCACGCGGAACGCGGCGTAGTAGACATCGAGCGTATGCGTGGCGCCAAATGAGCTTGCAAGCAGACGGTCGCGCACCAGCGCGAGCAGTTGAGAGAGGAGCGCGAACAACGCCAAAAGGTACGCGGCCTGATGCATGCCGCGCACCTCGATATTCATGGCGCCTAAGAATGCCCTTACCGTGTTGCGTGCGGCCTCCGTAGGACTCATGCTCCCTATTGTACAACAGGAGCGGTTTTGCGGTTTTGCGCGGGCGCCTCAAGACCGTCGAGAGGCTTCTTGCCGGCTTTAAGATTCTCCACTATTTTCTTTACTTCGGCGTTGTCCGGATTGCTTACCGCAAGCTCCTCAAACAGGCGCAGAGAGTCGTTTTGGCGGCCCTGCGCGTAATAGGCAAGCCCGAGGAAGTACTTGGCATTGGCGTACTCCGGCGCCAACACAAGAGCCTGCTCGAGCGGCGGGATGGCGTCTTTGGAGGCGTTGCCGGCGTAGTACAGGAGCCCAAGCTCAAACCATATGGACGCGACGCCCGGGGCGGTCTGCACCGCTATCTGCGTGTTTTTTATGGCGGAGTTGAGGTCGTTGTTGGCGACGTTTATCTGCACCACAAATAGTATCGCGTCGGTGTAGTCGGGTTTGAGCGTAAGCGCCTTTGTGATGTTGTCCTGCGTGCCCTGCGCGTTGTTGTTGGAGGCGTCGAGGCGCGCGATAACAAGCGGTATAGCCGGACTTGTCGGGTTGCGCACCGCCGCCGCGTTGTATACATCCTGCGCGTTTTTGTAGGCGCCGGTTATTTTGAGCGATGACAGCAGGTCGTACACGCGCCCAAGCGCGAAGTATGAGCGGTAGTCTGTAGGCGATGCGAGTATCGCCGCCTGCCCCGCAAGGATCGTGCTTTGCAACATTGCGGTAAACTGCTTTTGCGCGTCCTCCGGTTTAGCTTTTGTGTCCTGCGCTATTGCCGAGAGTTTTTGCGCGCCGGCATCTGTCTGCAGCCTGAGCGCGTTAGCGGTGCTCTCTATTTTTTGTGCGTTCGAGGCGTGCATGAGCGCGCCGTCAACATCACCCTGCGCGAGCGCGTACAGGCCGGCGCCGGTATAGGCCTCCGCGACCAAGCGGCGCGCCGTGACAAAACCGGACGCCACCGTTGCGACAAGAAGTACGCCGGCAATAGCCAGCACCCCGATGCCCTCGAGCATCGACGGCACTCTCCCCTCGTCATCAGCCGCGCGGCCTTGCCGCCAAAGGAACCCGAACGCCGCTCCCGACAGTATGAACGCGAGCAAGATAATATTTTGACTCGGAACGTACAGGATAATCGCCGCAAACAGAAACAGACTGCTGACACCCAGCATAGACGCGACAAACCGCTCATCGCGCGAGAGCAGGTTGAGCCGTATCACGCGCACCACCGCCGCTATAAGCAGAAACAGCGGCATGAGCCACGCTATCGCTCCAAGAAAGCCGACACTGCAGAGCGCCGTCGCCAGCGTCGAGTAACCGACATTAAAGTCGAGATTCCAAAACTGTGTCCGGTTGACCTCCGCAGGCTTATTTTTGAGCCAAGAGATGCCGAACGTGTTAGGACCGGTGCCTATCAGCGTTGCGCGCGCGGAGCCCTTTTGCTCTGCTCCGGCCAGGTCGAGCGTCGACTGCAAGCCGGGACGTACCTCGAGCGACGAGATAGGAAACACTTTTATAAGAGAGGTGTTGATTGCCGAGCCGTACAAGAGGAATATAACGGCAATCGCGGTGCCGGATACGGCATACCACGGGACCATCGATACCGCGGAAGGAGCCGCGGAATCCGCGCCGCGCTCGCCGCGCTGGCGCAGGACCGCCAAGACGCCGAGCAATATGCATCCGGAAAGGAGCAGTGTCCACGCGAGCGGGAAGTTGACAAGACCGAGTAGCAGAACAAGCACTACCCCGCCGATTGCGGCGCCTATGCGCCACATGTTGGAAGTTTGATTAAGCTCTATCCGCGCAAACAGCAGTACCGAGAGCAGCGAAACGAGCAAACCGAGGTCGTTCCACTTGCCGATAAGGTTGACCGACCGGTCGGTAAACGTCTGGAACGGTATAGCCGTCGTGCCGAAGATAATCGACACCAGTTGGAAGACCGTTGCCGCCGCAAGCGACCAAAACACTACCGTCATGAGCAGGCGCGCCGTGCGCAGAGTCCTAAACAGCGTAAAGGACAGCAGATACGCCACAGCGGCAAACAGCACAAACAGCACGGTGTCGGACTCGACACTGGAGCCGGTCATAGACAATGAGCGGTCCGGCGAGAACAGCGACGAGATAAAGTACAGCGCCGGCAGTGCGGCGACAAGAAGGGCGGCATAAAAGCCGTGCGTGCGCAAAAGCGCCCGCGCCCCGCCGCTGACCACTAAGAAGACCGCACACGCCAAAAGGGCAAGGGCAAAAGCCGCTACCTTAGATAGCTGAAACGGGAACCACGCAGTCGGGATAACGAGCACCAAGGCGAGTACAATACCTGCCAGGAGCGCGTATCGCGACCACTCTGTAAGTCGTGAGTGCATAGCGAATGACAATTAAGACGGAGGAGCAATACCCCCGCGCTATTTAATAATATTCAAACAGAACTTCTACCCGTAACTATAACCCATGCGTTTGAAAAAGGAGGTGCAAAGCCTGTGGATAAGTGGTACAATGCTTTTAGCGCGTTGAACAGTAGCCTCAATCGAAAGATTGTGGAGGAAAGTCCGAACACTCACTTTGGGCAACCAAAGTAGCAAGGTAGCAGGTAACCCCTGTCGTACGCTTTTTGCGGGCGTAAGAGGTGCGAACAGTGACGAACCGATTTAGTTCGGGTGAAACGGCAAAATCCTTACCCGAGTGCAAGGCCGTGCTGTTGATATTTCGAAATTTCGAGATGTCGACAGAGTGCCGCTTGAGCCGCACAGCGATGCGCGGCCCAGATAAATTACTGTTCAAGACAGAACTCGGCTTACAGACGCGCGCGCAGAATGTGAAAGCCCCGCTACCGCGGGGCTTTTGCCTATTTAAAACTTAAGTATTGAACCCGTTCTGATATCATGCGCCGCCGCAAAACCCGCCGGCAGTTCCAACACATAGCGCGCGGGCGCAGACGGGTAAAAGCTTTTTGGATAGGTATCCGGCGCGACATGTGCGGCGACCGTGATAACCGTACCCGAGGCATCTACCCACACGATATCTATGGAAAAGAGCATGTCCTTCATCCAAATGCCCCACGTGTCGTCATTTTCAAACACAAACAGCATCCCCCGCCCTTCCGGAAGGTTTAACCTTCCGGAGAGTCCTTGCTCACGCAAGACCTCCGTATCAGCGACATCTACGTAAATAACCGTGCCGCCTATCGAAATAGTGCGCATAACGGTAGTATCTGCCTCTTTCGGCAGCGCGACATACGCAAGTACCGCGACCATACTTAAAACCAGTATCGCAAGTAAATACTTTTTCATCTGGGCGGAGGCGGTGAGATTTGAACTCACGATACCTTGCGGTATGCCACCTTTCCAAGGTGGTGGAATAAACCACTATCCGACGCCTCCGTATAACTATCAACTTACAACAAAAAAAGTCCTCCGCCAAATCGCTGGCGGAGGGTGCAGGCTGTTCGAACTAAAACTCTGCGCCAATGCGCGCGGGCTTGCCCATACCCACAATGAGCGGCGAGCATTGCGCGGAGCCGTCGTTGCGGGGAGCACACGGCTCTTGCGGCCGACTGTTTGGCTCCGCAACCAACTGCACGGTAACGCCTTCCGCCAACGTAACCGTAATGAGGGTAGGACCCGCCGGCAGAGCGGCAGGTAACGGATGCAAGAGCACCGCGCCGTTTGCGGCGGGTAGCTTTACGGCCGGCTTCCGTTCGAAGTCAAAACTTTTTCTCCTCCTGCCCCTCTTAACACGCTTATATACATAGCCGACTTCTTCGACGTTCTGCATATGCATGACTGCATTCCCTAGACTGTGAGGTTAAAACAGGTACGCGGCGGAACAAACCTCTATAACTATACAACAATAGGCGCGTAACGCTACCGGCCTATCAACGCCTCAATGCGCTCCTCTACCGGCGGGTGGGTCATAAAAAGCTTGGCAATCCCGCCAGTGCGGCCTGCCGCGCCGAACGGGTTTGATATGTACAGATGCGCGATGGCGTTGTTGGCGCGCTGCATCGGCGCTTGGTAGCCGCCGATTTTGCGCAGGGCGTTTGCCAAGCCCTCCGGATAGCGGGTAAGCAGAGCGCCGGACGCGTCGGCCAAAAACTCGCGCTTGCGCGAAATGGCGAGTTGCATCAGTGTCGCGACAATAGGCGCGAGCACAATAAGCACCACGGCGATAATCGCCAAAACAGGATTGCTTTTGCTGTCACGGTCGCCCCCGCCCCTGCCCCACAAGGCCGAGCGCAAAAAGAAGTCCGATGCCAACGTGACAAAGCCCACCAACACCACGGCAACGGTAGAAACGAGCATATCGCGATTACCTATGTGACTGAGCTCGTGCGCCAGCACGCCCTCAAGCTCGGTTTTGTCCATCATTGCCAAGAGGCCGGTGGTAACCGCAACCACCGCGTGGTTTTTATCGCGGCCGGTGGCAAATGCGTTCGGCGCCGGATCGTCGATTATATAAACCCTCGGCTTTGGGAGCCCTGCGGTAATGGCCAAATTTTCCACCAAGTTATGCAGGTCGCGGTACTGGCTTTCGTCCGCCGGTTTAGCGCCGGACATGGCAACCACCACTTTGTCGGAGTTCCAGTAGGCAAAAACGTTCATACCGACGGCAAACACAACCGCAAACAGCAGAATCCCAGGGTTGTGGAAATAGTACGAAATAGCCCAGCCGAGCGCCATCACCACGCCAAAAAAACCCGCCATCAGTATCCAGGTCTTTGCGACGTTTTCTTCTTGGTGTGTGTAGAGCGTAGCCACTAAAACTTAACGGCGACAGGATTGCGGGCCGCCGCTTCCGACTCGTCGAGCGCAAAGAATTCGCGCTGTTCAAAGCGGAACGCGTTTGCGATGACGTTGCCGGGGAACGACTCTATCGCCGTATTGAGGTCGCGCACGTTGGTGTTGTAGAAGCGCCGCGATGCTTGGATTTTATTTTCTGTATCAGAGAGCTCGCGCTGCAGCTCGAGGAAGTTGGTGTTGGCTTTAAGGTCCGGGTACGACTCCGCAACGGCAAAAAGACTCTTGAGCGCGCCGGTCAGCATGTTCTCGGCCTTGCCCTTTTCCTCTACGCCGCCGGCGTCCATCGCCGCCGCGCGCGCGGCGGTCACCCTCTCCAGCGTCCCGGCCTCGTGCTTAACGTATCCTTTAACCGCCTCCACCAAATTGGGGATAAGGTCGTAGCGGCGCTTGAGCTGGACATCGATGTCGGCCCACGCCTCCTTGGCGCGCTGTATCAGCCGGATAAAGCGGTTATAAACCGCAACGATCCACACCAGCACTATTACCGCCGCGAGTGGCACAATCCAACTTAGATATATCATGCCGTAAGTATAGCAATTCTACGCAGATTGCAAGCCTCCAAATAATCAAGGACGGTCCTTGATTATTTAGTAGTCCATGGCGCCAATGTCGCCCATGCCGGGGTTGGCGGAAGTTTTTTCGTCTTTCGGTTCTTCAGCTACTGCCGCTTCGGTGGTTAGGAGCATAGCGGCTGCCGATGCGGCGCGCTCGAGCCCGGTGCGGGTCACCTTGACCGGGTCCACAATACCCGCGGCAACCATGTCCGGCACAATCTCATTTTTAACCGCGTCGTATCCGGCGTTGCCTTTGGCGTTCTTAACCTTTTCCACCACCACGCCGGCATCAACGCCCGCATTCTGCGCGATTTGGCGCAGGGGCATCTCGAGCGCTTTAAGCACCACATCGTAGCCGACGCGCATCGCGTCATCCATTTTGTCTTTAGTCTTGGCAAAGTTTTCCGCAACCTTCTGCGCGGCCTTAACCAACGCAACACCGCCGCCCGCGACTATCCCCTCCTCTATCGCGGCCTTGGTCGCGTTGACCGCATCTTCAATTTTGAGCTTGAGATACTTCATCTCCGTTTCGGTCGCGGCGCCGACGCGGATAACCGCGACACCGCCGGCGAGTTTGGCCAAGCGCTCCTCCAACTTTTCTTTATCAAACTTGCTCGTCGTGTCGGCAATCTGCGCTTTTATCTGCGCTATGCGCGCGCCGATATCCTTTTTTGCGCCCTTGCCGCCGACAATGACCGTACTGTCTTTTGTCGCGATAACCTTGCCCGCCTTGCCGAGCATCTCCAGCGTCGCGTTTTCAAACTTGATGCCGGTCTCTTCCGAAATCACCTGCGCGCCGGTCATCACCGCGATATCCTGCAGCATCTCCTTTTTGCGGTCGCCGTAGCCCGGCGCTTTGACCGCCAGCACGTTAAAGGTCCCGCGCAGTTTGTTGAGCACAAACGTGGTGAGCGCCTCGCCGTCTACGTCCTCGGCGATAAGCACCAGGTCTTTTTTGCCGGACTCGGCGATTTTTTGGAGTATCGGGAGCACCTCCTGCACGCTCGATATCTTTTTGTCGGTTATCAATATAAGCGGGTCCTTATACGACGCCTCCATGCGCGAGGCGTCCGTCACCATGTAGGCCGAAACATAGCCGCGCTCAAACTCCAGCCCCTCCACCACCTCCTTTTCAATCCCCAGCGACTGCGACTCCTCTACGGTGACCACGCCGTCCTTGCCCACTTCTTTAATAGTGTCGGCGATAATCTGCCCTATCTCCTGCGACTCCGCGGAAATAGTGGCGACTTGGCGCACCTCCTCGTCGCTTACTATTTTTTTAGCAAGCGATTTGAGCGCCGCAACCGCCTCGCCGGTCGCTTTTTCTATCCCATGGCGCACACCCATGGCGGAGAGGCCATGCTCGGTGTGCTTCATCCCCTCCTCCACCAGCGCCTGCAAGAGTACCACCGTAGTGGTGGTGCCGTCGCCGGCGATGTCGTTGGTTTTGTTGGCGACCTCCTTAACAATCTCGGCGCCCATGTTCTCAAACTTGTCTTTAAAAGAAATTTCTTTGGCGATGGAAACGCCGTCGTTGGTGATGGTCGGGCTTCCGTAGCCTTTGTCCAAAGCGACGTTGCGGCCGCGCGGGCCCAGCGTGATTTTGACCGTGTTGCTGGCCTTGTCGATGCCGCTTTTGAGCGCGCGGCGGGCCTTCTCGTTAAAAAGGATTTGTTTTGCCATAGTTAATTCAATATCGCGAGAATATTTTCCTCGCGCACCAAATAATATTCCGTGCCGTCCACCTTGACCTCGTCGTAGCCGTATTTGCTGAACATCACTTTGTCGCCGACCTTAAGCGCCACCGGCACCACCTTGCCGTCGTCGGCGCGCTTGCCCGGGCCGACAGCCACCACCGTGCCTGTCTCCGGCTTTTCCTTGGCGGAGTCGGGTATAATAATGCCAAAACTGGTCACCATTCCCTCCTCTTGCACAATAGGCTTGACCAATACGCGGTCGCCCACGGGGGTCATGCCCGCCTTATTTTTAACGGTTACGGTCTTGGCGCGAGCGGCCTTTTTTGCCGGCTTTTTCTTTTTAATAGGTTTCTTCATAGCGCTCACAATATATGAAAGATGTCTGCTCCAGTCAAGGCTTGCCTGCCGTAAGGCAGGATTGCGGTGCAAATGTACCTGTGGTAGCCTATGTGGAATGGCGTTTGCAGGGGCGCTCCCCTACATACAGGTTGTACTGGCGGTCCTTTTGACGGGCTGCATCTTGCTCCAGCAAACTGGCGCGTCTTTGGGCGGCGCGTTCGGCGGCGACAACTTTACCGCCGGCTACCACACCCGCCGCGGCTCGGAAAAGTATCTGTTCTGGGCGAGCATTATCCTTGGCATTCTGTTCGCGGCGACTGCCTTTGTCGCGCTCCTTATCAATTAACTCCAAACACAAAACCGGAAGCGGTCCGTTTTTTGTTTTCTGTTTGTAGTTATGAATCCCGTTAGAGATTACTTGACCTATAGTTCGCATATTAACCGAATAACTACGGAAATGCTTTGCATTTCCTATCTCTAACGGGATGAAAAATCTCCGGCGCATTGCGCAGACATCCATACACTTACGCTGGCTTAATACTCTGCAGAACATTGCAGACTCGCTCGGCCGCGGAAGCCGCTCCTTGTTTATATTTTTTGCAATCCTGCTTTGCGTAAGCAGCGCCGGACTTTTGTATACGCTCAAACAGTCTATTGTCGTGGAGGTTCCGTCGCGCGGCGGCAGCTTGTCGGAGGGCATCATAGGAAGTCCGCGGTTTATCAATCCGGTTCTCGCTATTTCGGACGCCGACCGCGACCTCACCGCGCTGGTATACTCGGGCCTCCTGCGCGCGACGCCGGGCGGCGGATACGAGCCTGACTTGGCAGAAGGGTACGCGGTTTCGGACGACAACAAAACGTACACGTTTACCCTGCGAAAAGACATAACCTTCCACAACGGGACGCCGGTTACCTCGCAGGATGTGGCATACACCGTGCAAAAAACCCAGGACCCGGCGCTCAAGTCCCCTCTGCGCGCCAACTGGGACGGCATACGCGTCGAGACTCCCGACGATAGCACCGTGCGCTTTGTGTTGCGCGCCGCCTATGCCCCGTTTATAGAAAACCTGACGCTGGGCATACTGCCGAAGTCTCTCTGGTCGTCCATAAGCGACGAGGAGTTCCCCTTTTCCGAGCTTAACGCCGAGCCTGTCGGCTCCGGCCCGTACGAAGTGGGTTCAGTATCGCGCACATCCTCCGGCATCCCCTCTACCTACTCCCTGCGGTCCTTCGACAATTACGCGCTCGGCAAGCCGTACTTAAACAACATCACCATACGCTTTTATCAAAGCGAGGGGTCGCTTGTCGCGGCGCTCGGCGGCGGCGACATAGACTCGGCCAGCGGCCTGTCTCCGGGCAACTTAAGCGCGCTTCCGCAGGAAAACATACGCACCTCCCCTCTTAACCGGGTATTCGGCGTTTTCTTCAATCAAAACCAGTCGGCTGTCTTGCGCGACAAAGCGGTGCGCTCCGCTCTCAACGTTTCGATAAACCGCGCCGAAATGGTCTCGCAAATTTTGGGAGGATACGGCACGCCGCTGTTCGGACCGGTGCCGCCTACTGTTAACAGTAAGTCCAGTGAGTCTGACTTACTGGGGAAGTCAGACTCACTGGATGGCAATACCACCGCGCAGCTCGCGGCGGCGGCGCGGCAGTCGCTTATCAACAACGGGTGGAAGCCGCGCGAAGACGGCATACTGCAAAAGACAACCGGCGCCGGCAAAAAAGCTTCAACAGTAACTCTTGAGTTTGATATATCCACAGCCAACGTGCCGGAGCTGCGCGCCGCGGCGGAGTACTTGCGCGCGGCATGGAAGCTCGCCGGCGCGCAGGTCAATGTAAAGATATTCGAGCAGGGCGACCTCTCTCAAAACATAATTAGACGCCGCGCCTACGACGCGCTTTTGTTCGGCGAGGTGGTGGGGCGCGAGCTCGACCTCTTTGCGTTCTGGCACTCAAGCCAGCGCAACGACCCGGGGCTCAACATCGCCGGCTACGCCAACAGCAAGGCGGACAAAGCGCTCGAGGCAATGCGCGTCACCACCGACAAAAAGAAGCGCGGCCAAATACTCGCCAACTTTCTTGTCGAGCTCAATAAGGATATACCGGCGGTATTTCTCTACGCGCCTGATTTCGTGTATAGTATCCCTAACGAAATCGCAGGGGTTGATCTCGGCTTCATCGAGACGCCCGACGACCGCTTTTTATCGTTGCCGCAGTGGCACCGCGAGACCGATGAGGTGTGGCCATTTTTTGTCGGCGACAAAAAATAAATAAAAAAGACTGTGAAAAATTAATAAACAATAAAATGCCCGAACAAAAAAAACCATTCAGACATTTCCACGAAAAACGCGGAGCCAAACAGGGCTCGCGCGGCCTGCCTGCCGGCAGGCATGGACGCGGGCGCCTGCGCTCGGGAGGCCCGCGCCCGCATCAAGCGCACCCGGTGCGCGAGATACCGGACATCACGCCGATGCTCAACGGCGACGAGCGGCCTATCCCGCCGCTAGCAGCCGGCAACATACGCATCATCCCGCTCGGAGGAGTCGAGGAAATAGGCAAAAACATGACCATGGTAGAGGTCGGCAACGACATCATCGTCATCGACGCCGGGTTCCAGTTCCGCGAGGATGACACGCCGGGCATCGACTACATAATCCCCAACACCAAGTATCTCGAGGAGCGCCGGGAGAAAATCCGCGGACTCTTTATAACCCACGGACACCTCGACCACATAGGCGCAATCCCCTACATCATCGACCGCATCGGCTACCCGCCGATATACACGCGCGAGCTCACCGCCGTCATGATAAAAAAGCGCCAGGAGGAGTTCCCCAACCTCAAGCCGATCGACATACACGAGGTGGAAAAGGAAGACACCATCAAGGTCGGCGATATACGCGTGCGCTTCTTTTCCGTTTATCACACCATCCCCGACTCTATGGGGATAGTAGTCGAGACGCAGTACGGCGACTTGGTGTTTACCGGCGACCTGCGCCTCGACCACGTCGACGGCATACCGACAGAAACGGAGGAAAAAGAGTTTTCTTGGTTTGCAAACCGCAAAGTGCTCTTTCTTGGAGCCGACTCGACCAACGTGGAGCGGCCGGGCTTCTCTCTGCCGGAGCGCGTCGTGAGGAAAAATCTGGACGAAATAATCGCAAAAACTCCCGGGCGCCTCATCATCGGCACGTTCTCATCCCAGCTCGAGCGCCTGATGCGCATGATAGAGCAGGCGGAGCGCGTCGGCCGAAAAATCCTGGTGGAGGGCCGAAGCATGAAGGTCAACATCGAGATAGTAAAACAGCTCGGCATGCTCAAGGTCTCGGACAAAACATTTATCGACGCGGCACAGTTGGAAAACCTGCCGGACAGCAAAGTGGTGATACTGGCGACCGGCGCGCAGGGCGACGAGTTTGCCGCGCTGATGCGCGTCGCGATGAAGACGCACAAGTACGTCAAAATTAAAAAGGGCGACACCGTTGTGCTCTCCTCATCGGTAGTGCCGGGCAACGAGCGCAGCGTGCAAAAGCTCAAAGACAACCTCAGCCGGCAGGGCGCGCGCATCATCCACCGCGACACGATGGACGTGCACGCGTCCGGCCACGCCAACCGCGACGAAACTTTTTGGATCCACCAAAAGATAAACCCGCGCTACTTTATGCCGATGCACGGCTACCACTACATGCTCCGGGTGCATGCCGACATCGCCAAAGCCTGCGGCCGCTCCGACGACGAGATAGTGATACCCGACAACGGCACGGTCATCGAAATACAAGACGAGGGCCAAAAGCTCGTCAGGCTCAAAGAGTCCGCGCCAAACTCCCTGCGCTTGGTTGACGGCTTCGCCATCGGAGACCTGCAGGAGGTGGTCATACGCGACCGCACGGTGCTCTCGCAGGAAGGCATGTTTGTCATCATCGCGACTGTCAACCCGAAGACCGGCCGCCTGCGCAAGTCGCCGGACATCATCAGCCGCGGCTTTGTGTACCTGCGCGAGAGCCAGGAGCTCCTCCAGCAGGCGCGCATCATCGTCAAAAAAACAATCGAGGACGCGGCAAAAAAGCAGAATCCGATAAACTTCGACATGATAAAAAACGAGGTCACCGACGCCATCTCCCGCTTCCTCTTCGAAAAAACCAACAAACGCCCGATTGTGATACCGGTGGTATTGGGGGTATAATTTAGTAACTTTGCTTTGTTAAATACCGCGGATGGGTTACGATTAGTGGTAGTTGATCTCTTGGGAGGCATCCATGAAACTCCTGCAAGCGCCCGGAGGCAAGGTGCAACTCGTGCAGTTTGCCGGCGAAAACGTCGAGCCGTCGCTCATTGGAAACTTCATTCCCGGTGTTGAGGCGGAAGGGTTTCTTGGCGCCCTCAATCACCGGGAGTCGAGGCCTGACCACGGCTACTACCTGTTCGACGACAAGGGCAAATGTATCGGCGGCCCCAAAAACGGAAACGTTGTTGATTTGCCGCTTTTAGACACAGTAGCGGTGTCGCCCGTCGCGCCCGGCAAGACCATCGCGGACAAGGCCGCGTAATACTACGTCTAGCTTCCCCGAGCTCTCGGGGAACTTTTTTATAAGCTGTGACAAGGTCGCCGGGGCATTAAGCAGCTCGCGGAGGATTGCGCCGCGCAGCTGGCGCACTGAGCCTTCGAACTTAGACTGCTTGGTGTAATGCCTGCTCTTGCTGTTGAGCCTTATTCCTTGTTTTTTGAGATGCGCGCCGTAGTCCATCATCGCCGCATAAAAATCGCGCGGCTGCATTTTGGAGCGTTTGAGCGTCTCCGCCACGAGAGGTAAAAGTGTTTTATCCTCTACCTGCCCGTTCTTTGCCAAGGAGAGTCCTTGGAAACTGTGGATAAGTACAGTGCGGATGTTTGTTTCGATAAACACTTCGGGTTTGTTAAAGGCAAAAGCGGCGACCGCGCGTGCGGTGTAGTGGCCGACTCCGGGCAGCGCCTCTATTTCTTCGACTGTATCCGGAAATTGTTTGTCGTGCTTGTTGTATTTATCGCTTACTATTTTAGTCGCCTCGTGCAAAAATTTTGCGCGGCGGTTGTACCCTAAGCCGTTCCAAGCGGTGAGCACGTCGCCGAGCTTTGCCCGCGCGAGCGCGCGGGCGGTAGGATACTTTTTGATAAAACGGTTATAAAACGGGACGACCCGCTCGACCTGCGTCTGCTGAAGCATCATTTCGGATACTAAAATTTTGTACGGGTCTTTGGTCCTGCGCCACGGCAAATAGTCTCTCTTTTCCCACATGTCCACCATAGTAGCAAAAAGCCGCCTCTTGAGGCGGCTTTTTGAGACCTCCCTGCGAAAGCTTATGCTTTTGCGCGGGCGTCGGAGACCGTGAGCATGCGCCCGGCGAAGTCCTTGCCATTCCACATGGCAATCGCGCCGTCTGCGCCCGCATCATCAGCCATCTCCACAAAGCCGAAGCCCCGGGAGCGGCCGGTCTCGCGATCAGTCACGATTGAGGCCGAGGCGACTTCGCCGGCTTTGGCGAAGGCGTCGCGAAGCTCATCACCTGTCGTGCGGTACGGAAGACCGCCGACAAAGAGTTTGCGTGCCATTGAATTACGAGAAACAAATAGTATTTATGTTCTATCGTAAGGCGACCCTCCGGCGCCACAAAACGGCACAAGGAGACTTACTCGAACATCAAAAATAGTAGCACTAGTACGCGGGCTGTGCAACGACCACCAAACGCTTGTCATAACTGCGCGCCGACGGTATCCAGTCGCCGTCGCAGGTGATGAGCACCAGCCGCGAGGCCCCCGTTGTAACAAACAGGGCATCAGTTGGAGCGTCCGGCAGGTACTCCTCTACGGAGGACACGCGATACACCAGAGTTTTGCCGGCGGCATCCTCTACCGTAATGTAGTCGCCTTTTTTAATTTGCGAGAGACGTTCGAAGACGCCTGATTTGAGCAAGGCGTTGTTGACGTGTCCGGCAAACACCGCGCTCCCCTGCCCGCCGGGCCTCCCGCCGGGCGAGTACCACGCGACATTGTCGAAGTTGCTCGGCGTTGCCATTGCGCCGTCGGCCCTTACCCCGACAGGCTCTATCTTGGCGTTTATGCCGAGTGACGGAATGCGCAAGCGCGACGGGACAATTCCTGCGGGAGTGGTGGTAGCCGCGGACAAAGACAGGCCTCCGGCCCGCCCCGGCAGATCGAGAGCCGCCGCAGGCGCAAACGCCAAAAACGCCGCGTCGGGTCCGACGCCTCTGACCAACCGCGCTGTCAGGTCCGCGGCGCCGACAAGCACGCACACCATGCCAACCGCGGTGGCGGCAAGCCGTATATAGTGCGCGCGGCGCTCGTGCGCGGACGCTACAATGACTCCGCTTTTAGCGGACTGCAATAGCAAATGATTTTCTTGCATACGGGTACACGGCGATAGCGGCACCCACAAGCAGTACAAGAGCAAACGCTATCTGCGCGGACTGGATAGGCTCGAGGCCGGTGTTCGGGAGGCGCGGGTATGCGTACGCCGTGTATGTCGGCTGGGCAGTATACACCGGATACGTATTGTAGTTAGGGTAGGTCGGCGGATAAGTAGGATAGTTCGGAGTAACCGTGCTGATAGGCTGTTGGAAATAGCTTGAGGATACCGTCACATTGCAAGTGGCGGTCTGAGTCGCGTTGGTGACCGTCACCGACTGCACGCCGCTGCCGTCAAGCACCGTGGTCAAGACCGGGCCGGAGTTGGGGAAGTTGTTATACGGAGTCCTCCAGTTGTAGGTACCGCCGGCTCCGCCGACCGCGGTAAAGCGCGCCGGCTGGCCGACGCTCACGACAGGAGTGTCGGTGCGGCAGGTCAGCGGAGGCGTTTGGTAGGTGTAAGGATACACGTAGGAACGGCTGAAGTTATATGAGCCCGCGTTTACCGTGATAACGCAGGTCTGCGTGCCGCCGGAAAGCATGGTGTTGTCGCAACCGACCGAGTAGCTGGTATTAAAACCGGAGTTGTTGGTAAGCGTCACTGAGTACACGCCGGGGTTAATGGTAACCAGCGTCCCTTGTATAGAACCCTGGAATGTAGCCGGGTTCGGATTCTGGCCTGAGACCGCGACGGTAAAGTTGCCGGGGCCGTAGGAGGAATTAGTCTGATTAATGACCTGCACGTACACGTTTAAAAGACCCGTGGTAGGGCTCTGCGCAAGGGCAAAAATAGGGATAAAGACGCCAGCGGCAACCGTTATATAAACAAGTGCTTTTTTCATAGACCGCTATACTACAACGGCATATTAAACAGCACAAGCAATCTACACTCCAGCGATTTTTATCACACCATAGAGCACTCCGGCGCCGAGCAGGGTCATGGCAGTGGTCAAAAACGCGGGGTGCGCGTGGTGGCTCTCCGGTATAAGGTCGCTTGCGCCTATGTAGAGGAAAAATCCCGCAAACAGCGACAACATCACCGCAAGATGCGCGGCCGGGAGTGTGAAAAATAAAGTAGCAATTATGCCCAAAACCGGAGCGACGGCATCAACCGCCAACCAACGCGCCGCCAAATTGCGGCTTCCATTATTTTTTGTAATAAAGTTGACCGTGTTTATACCGTCGGCAAAGTCGTGCGCCAATACCGCAACCGCGACGACAATACCAACCTCTGCCGACACCTGGAACGCCAACCCTATCCCCATCCCGTCTAAAAAACTGTGCAATGAGAGCGTGCCGGCGCTCGCTATCCCCCGGTGCTGATGGACCCCCGGCTCCTCCCCCGCATGCGAGTGCATAAGCAGCAACCGGTCAAGCATCAAGTAGATCAAAAAGCCGAGCCCTGTAACAGACAGCAAAAAAGAAGAACTGTACATATCTGCGCCGAGCTCGAGCGCCTCGGGCATAAGGTCAAAAAACGCCACCGCCACCACCGCTCCGGCGCTGAATCCGAGTATCAGATGCAGGCGGTCGCGCAGATGCAGGGCAAAAAAACCGCCAAGCAGTGTCGATACAAATGCCGCTACGGCCACCGCGAGTATCATGTGCTCGACTATATCACAAGAAACCCTCCGCGCTTGGCGGAGGGTTTCTTTAGTTAAGCGCTATGTCCGCTAGTTCCAGAGCAGGCGGAACATGACCTTAAGGTTTACAACCGCGTCGTGCAGGAAGTTGCGCGCCGCGCCGATGTCTACCGTGGCCTGCGCTTTGGCATTTGCCGCGGCGCTGTTGAGTGCCGAGAGAGCGGCATCAAACGTAGCCGGATTGGTTGAGCTTGCCGACTTTGCCGACAGAACCGTAGCAACAGAAGTCAAGATGTCAGCGCGTGCTTGTATGCGCGCGGCGGTGGTGGTGGCGTTTGCATTACGCTTCTCTTCCCCCTTGCCGTCTTTCTTGCCCCTGTCATCATCGCGGTCATTACCGTGATCGCCTATTTTCGCGTTGGCGCGGGCGTTAAACGTGCCGTTGCCCTCTACCTGCGTTTTATCCTTATCGCCGCCGGCGCCTACGTTGAGGCCGCCGCCGAGATTAAGGCCTATACCATGAGCCGATGCCGCCACCGGCAGCAACATTGCCGCCATAGCCGAACCGGCGAGAACCTTCACAAGTGTATTATTAGTCATAGTGTTTTAAATTACCTGGTAAACAGTACGGGGAAGCCCCGCACACTAGGTATGACGGACGAGATGCAGTTGCCTTTCGCGATAAGTGAGTTATAAATCCGGCTCCACTAAACCCAGCCGGATGAGGCGGGAGTTTATCGAGCCTTTCTGGCGGCCGAAGGCTTTGACTAATGCGGACACCGTGGCGCTTTCGCGGAACATTTCGGTTAATTTGGCATCGTCCTCCTTGCTCCACGGGCGGTAGGCGTTTGGAAACTTTGTGCGTATCGTTTCTAATTTGGATTTTTGGTCCTGTTTGTCGTTTGAATCTTTAAAATTTTTAGTCTTGCCCGGCTCTGGCTCCCTGCCGCCGCTTTTTTGTACAAATTGTTTATGCAGAGCCTGCAACTCGGTATTGTCCATGGCGCCGAACGCGTCGCGGGCCGCCGCCGATGCGCCGCGGAACTGCCCGTCCTGCTTCAAAATAGCCGGATGCACCGCGAGCGCCCGCTCGTTAAATCCGTTTAAATACAGTCCGCTCAGTGACCGCACGCGCGACAGCGCGACGTATCCCTGCCCGTACTCAAACGCCGCCGACAGGTCCATAACCGCCGAGTCGAGGCTCATGCCCTGGCTTTTGTGCACCGTGATAGCCCACGCGAGCCGCAGCGGCACCTGCACTAGTTTGGCGAGCGTACGCGCGCGGTCGTCGATGCGCCACTCCTCGGGGCTCGCCTCTATCATCGCGCCTTCGCGCGTTCGTACCAGCGGGAAGCCGCTTTCGGAAAATCCGGTAACGGTGCCCAGTGTCCCGTTGACATAGCCGTGCTCAAAATTGTTGCGGGTAAACATCACCGCCGCTCCGTCTTTGAGCGCAAGCGTCTCCGGCGACAAGCAGCCGCGCTTAAGCGACTCTACCAGCGCCTTGGCGCCCTCGGAGCGCATTTTAAAAACTTTTGCCGGCGCGTCTATTTTGGACAGCGCCTCATCGTTTATCCTATCGACATCGGCATTATGCGGGTACAGCCTGGTGGAAAGGTCGCCGTCTTCCGGAAACTCGGCACGCGCGCGCAGCGCGTCTTTATGTTTGCCGGTCAGCTTGCCCGCGCGCAGAGCTCCGAGCAGTTCTAAAAAAATGTCGTAATCCTGCCGGTGCTGTTCGTTTAAATAGCAATGTAGAGGGTTAGCCTCATTCCATGCAGGCGACTCGAACGCAAACTTTGAACCCTCTCGACTACGCTCAGGGTCCCTAGACGGGACCGGCGGCAATTGAAAGAAGTCGCCGACAAAAATAACCTGCAGTCCGCCGAAAGGCCGCTCGTTGCCGCGCAGAGTGCGCACCGCGCTGTCGACCATTGTAAGGGTGTGCGCGTCGAGCATCGACACTTCGTCGATGATAAGCACATGCGCCATGCGGACACGGCGCACCAAGGGCTCGCGCTCGAGCAGAGCCTCCAAGTCCCAGTCGCTTAAGCTCCGTTTGATGCCTATCCCGCTCCACGCGTGTATGGTCATCCCGCCCACGTGCGTGGCGGCAATGCCGGTCGAGGCGGTGATAGACGGCTCTACCCCGCGCTCGCGCAGCCATGCAATGTAATTGTTGATGGTATGCGTCTTGCCGCTCCCCGGCTCGCCGGTGAGAAAAACATTCGCGCCTGTCTTAAGTATCTGTAAAGCTTGTTCTTGAGTCATCGCCAATCTTCCCCCTCGACCGCGACCACCTCGTCCATCTGCGCAACTCCGGCGGGTATAATGCACAGCACTCTGCCGGCGATTTTAAAGTTGTCGCGCAAGACTATCGGTTTGTACTTGGGGTCTTTGCTCTCCGGATACAGAATGGTCACGCCGTTGCGCCGCTCGAGCCGCTTGACCGTGACCATGTCGCCGATTATCGCCGCCACCCTATCGCCGCTTTTAACTTTGTCGGTAAACTGCACCAAAATGTAGTCGCCGCTTTTAACGCCGGCATCGGCCATACTGTCGCCGACCGCGCGCACCGCGACTATCTCGCCGTGCACCTCGTCGACGATTTGTTTGTCCACCTGCAAAAATTCGTCTGTCTGTTCTTGAGCAAACACCGAGAGGTCGTCGCAACCGACATTGGCAACCACCGGCACCGACACCAGCATTGCCGAGCGGCCTTCGGCATCTACCGCGCGCAGCTCTATATTGCGGCGCGAGTACTTGCGCCGGACAATGTACCCCTTGCGCTCCAGCGTCTCGATGTATTGCATAACCGTGCGCAGAGACTTAAACCCGAGGTTTTGCCGCAGTTCGTCGAGCGTGGGCGGCTCGCCTTTGGCTCGTATATAGAGCTCAATATTGTCCAAAACCCGCTTTTGCTTGCCTGTCAGCGACTTGTTTATAGGTCCCATATACGTATATTGTAACACAAATTGTGTGCGCAACTACACAATATACACAAATCTGTGGATATCTTACTCGAGCGTAATGGAGGTGATGACCATCGGCTCGACCGGGCGGTCGTTTTGGCCGGTCGGCGTGTTTTCT
>Ga0209542_10003144_pt1 | contig 35689 bp, 44 predicted proteins | sample RifCSPhighO2_01_FD_184028 | JGI IMG/M metagenome (GOLD analysis project Ga0209542, IMG submission 184028) | Soil microbial communities from Rifle, Colorado - Rifle CSP2_plank highO2_0.1 (SPAdes) (version 2) | ecosystem: Environmental > Terrestrial > Deep subsurface > Rock core/Sediment ...
TAATTTAATACCGTTCTCAAAAGTATTAGTGGCAGCGCCGCCAAGCAATAAGTTTCCAGCAACACTCAAAGTATAGCTAGGCGAATCTGTGCCAATGCCAACATTGCCAGCGGCAGTAGAAATCAATAATCCGCCTTCAATAGTAGAGGTGCCTGTGCCGCCGACTAAAAATTGATTGGCTATGGATAATTGATGGGATAAAGGAGTATTGGTGCCGATTCCCACAAATCCGGTGCCATTAAGAACAATAAACGAAGGGGTTTTAGTTCCGGTGTCTCCAACCACGAATGCCGGAAGGAGTTCGTCTCCGGAAGCAGTCTGTTCAATAGATAATATTCCATAAGGAGTGCCTGAACCATATCCATTTGCGGTAATATCAATTCCGATCATGCCGGCGTTGTTAATTGTAAAAGGATTAACTCCGTTTCCGCCAAAACCATTACGCCCTATCTGAAATACAGGGGTTTTAGTTAAATATGCCGCCTCAACAGCATCATATGCATCATTCACAAAAATTGACCAACTATCTGCTTCATCTCCGCCACCGGCTTCATTAGGCGCAGATAAAATTAATCGGCCGCCTTCATTACCAGTAACGCCACCGCTGGTGATAGACAAATGGTCGTTAATTCTAGTCGCTCCAGCTACATCTAATTTTATGCCAGAAGTAGCCATCGTAGATGTTGCTAATGCCACAACGCCATTTGCGTTAAACACTATAAAAGAAGGTGTGGAGGTGCCGGAATCACTCACTACGAAAGCAGCTAAATCTTCGTCTCCGGAAGTAATGTGCTCAATGGCGAGCGTTCCCCATGGCGAAGTAGTGGCAAATCCCGAAGCAGTGGTAGAGGTAGAAATTAAATAAGAAGTCCGCAAATGATTTTCAAAAACCGCAATACCCGCAAAATCGGATTCTCCTTTCACAGCTAAAACTGTTCCGGGAGAAGAAGTGCCAAACCCAGCGCTGGAAGTAGCCACTGTTAAATTGCCATAAAGATTGCCGCCGGCTAAAGGCAAATACTTATTTACCGTAATATTATCAGGAACATCCGAGTCAGTAATGCTTAAATTACCGGCAGTTGGAGCCGATTGGCTGATAATCTGTTGAAGCGCAGAAAATTGTTGTTGCATTGATTGAGATAACGCATTTACAGCAGAATTATCTGTGACTGTTCTAGTTTCCACAACTGTCTCCCGAATAATTTGCTGATTAATAGACTGCGGAACGCCGCCCTGGATTCCAGCAAAATATCCTGCCGGCAAAGAAGGAATATTTAATTTAATTTCCTGAATAATCGGTTGGCGTTCAATAACTCTTTCCACAATTTGAGTAGTAACGGGGGAAGTAAGTTGAGTTGGCTGTTGTTGAACAACGCCGGTTGTTGGTTGAGGAATCGGAAAAGCAACTTCGGTTGGTTTAGGACTAGATTTTAACAAATCGTCTACCGCTTCTTTTAAACTTCGGGCAGTGTGATCCGCGTTAGAATTAATTCTGTCTAATAAAGAATTAAGGCGAGAAATTAAAGTGTCTACTTCAACCACGGTTTGGGAAGGAGCCACATTATTGGAGGCGGACGGCGCTTGACGAAATTCCGCAGGCACGGGCGCCTGAATAAATTCGGTTTTATATTGCTGAAGGTTTTGCAAAAGTTCATTGGCTTTATCTTGCAAAGGCAAAGGCTGAATTTGCAACAAAGAAATGGCTAAGTTTCTTGTTTTGCTATTCCGGAAGCTGGAAGCCACCATTTGAGAATCTGGATCCCGAATCAAGTCCGGAATAACAATTTTTTGATTTGGGATGCCAGCTAATTGATTCGGGACAACAACTACTTGGTTGGGAATAGCAGCCACATCATCGCTTCCGCCAAATAACCAACTTTGAATAAATTCTTGTGCTAGATCAATTGGTTTTTGAAGTTGCCGCAAAAAGTATGGAATTATGGAAGCGGTCTGACGATCTGGATCCCAAATCGAGTTTGGGATGACAATTTTTTGATTTGGAATAACAACTGCTTGATTTGAAACGACAGCAGCTTGGTTTGGGATGACAATTTTTTTGTCATTCCAGCGAAAGCTGGAATCCAGAATTTGAGAATCTGGATCCTGAATTAAATTCAGGATGACAGTTTTAGGAATAAAATTTTGTAAAGCCGGAGGGTAATAAGTTAACGCAAAAACTTTGGACTGAAAAATAAAAATTATCCCACTAACCAAAAGTAGTCCCAAAACAACTGACGGGATATATTTCTTCATGATTTTATTGGGTATGCCCGACAAAATCGAGGCATACATTTAGTTTAGCTTAGATAGGGACTATCTCCCCTGTGGATAAGTAGACTCTTGTTCCTTTTCTCCCAGCTAAGATATCCGGTCGGATAAATTATCAGTTCGCCATATAAGGGAAAATATCCAACTCGACCTCATTACATTCGGGACTCAAACATGGATATTTTCCTATGTCTCGCTGTAATTTATGACCTCCCTCCATCACGCTGATACGAAAAGAAACTGCAAGTCTGATTAAATTAAAAATAAAAACAAGTTTTTTATAATTCTCCGATAGCTCTATTCATAAACTCTTTGATTGGGCCAAATTCTGGATTAGTGACGAATCCAAAAACTTTATTATCTTGAACAAGGGTAGCAATATTTACTCCCACAATGCATGCCTTGTTGGTATCAAAAACTAACCCGCCGGATGCGCCGGAAAAATTATTATTGCTTAAAATTACCGTGAGATGATGAAAAACTCCCTGATCTAAACTGTGGTCAAATTTTGGAAGATAAACAAAACCATTTAAAAATTCCAGGGAAACTTTTTTAGTGACGCCGATCACATCTTCATACTGAACAATCTCGCCCTGGAATTTAGACATAAAAGCCCCTGGAGTAATGGTGGTGCCGAGATTAGCAGAGAAACCCCAAAGATTCATAGAATCTCCCAACGTGTTTGTCGGACAAAATGAATAATTTAGATAAGGATAACCGTTAGGAAATTTCTGCAAATCTTCATTTTTATCCGCAAGCGGGATAACTTCCAAAACCGCTAAATCAATCCCCTTTTCTTGATAATTAGAAATCGTTTCATCGGGTAATAAAATTTTCCCGACACGATAATGCGCTTCCTGATAATTCCCGTTTTCATCTTTCCTGGGATAAATTACATCGCACTGATATTTTTTAAAAACTTCCACTTGATCAATCACCACATGAGCGGCAGTTAATACATAACGCTTCTCGTTTCTTAATATGGAAAAACCTGAGCCGTAGCTTTTGCCGCAACGCACCCGAACCACAGCCTGCATAATTTCGTCTTCATTGATAATCGGAATAGCTTCCTGAACCACGACTGCAGGCATCTCAACCACCGGCACAACAGAAACAGATGGCGGAACAACAGAAGACAGTTCATCCGCCGATTGACGGATCACCGCAGGCGGTTCAATGTCTGACACTGACTCTCCGCCACCTTCAATATATGGACGTCCGATGTCCATATTTGAATCTTCGGATGTCGGTGGGACATCAAAAGTCTCATTGTTTAGCTCTTGATTATTTAACTCCTGACCACCGGCAGTTTGCCCGCCGATTGGCAAATCGCCGTAAGCAAGTGGCTGGATAATCAATAATGGTTCTGGTTCGACCCTTTGAGGAACCGCAATATTAGAAACGATATAAACAGATGCCACCAATAAAATACTAAAAAATAAAATTTGAACCAATCTCATATATTTATCATAACAAAACTTAGGCATTAGAATTTTTTAGGCTTCGGCAAGTTAAACTCGGCTTCACTCATCCGCCGTCATTGCGAGTGAAGCGAAGCAATCTTACAAAAACATTAATGTTAGATTGCCACGGTAGCCTATGGCTACCTCGCAATGACACAATGCCGGCTACAGATCGCAATGACGCAACAAAAATCCCCTCCTTTTACACGTTCGTGTGAAAAGAAAGGGATTATTTTTCTTTGTTAAAAAATTCTACTTCCATTTTTTCGCAAAGCTGTTCGATCTTGGCAAACCAATACTTACCAAAGAATGCGATTCCGCCGGTCATAAAAAACGCGCCCAACACGTCTACGGAATAATGGTTACGAGTAATTAAAACGCAAACTGCCATCACAAACGACCAGAAAAGAAACAACGTTGATAAAGAAAACAATTTGTTCCATTTCCATATAATCAATGCCCAGAAAAACAGCAAGACTAATATCAACCACCAGGCATATTGAGGCCAAGATAATATATAAGCCAAACTGATGAATCCCAGAGGCCAACATAACATTTTATAAGCAACCGGCCGTTTAAAAATTAAATGCCCCAAAAATGGCAAACCGGTATGTCCGGAAAAGAAAAGAATGTGCGGCGAAGCCAGTCCTATAACAATAAAATCCCAAATAGATTTTATGTCGGTTATTGGCGGAAATTCTGAAATAAGGCCGGCAGGACCGCCAAGCTTAGTAATAGTCGTGGAGGCAATCCGAATAAACGCCCAGAGCACTATCATAAAAAATGCATACGGCATGCGGTGAGGCTCATAAAGCGCTCCAATCATAAGAAGAATTATAGAGGTGGCAAAACCAATCTTGAAAATAAATACAGCAGCATGCCAATGGGGCAGAATTTCATGAAGAATATCCGGTTGAGGAGGCAAAATACCCGGCACTTCATTTAAATAATGGCCAGACCAGACCAAGAGAGCAAACATACCAAACATCAAAAAAACACTTACTAATAAAACCAACAACCACATCCGACCGCTGGTTTTATGCAGTTCATTCCAAAACCACCGCCACCGCGCCTTAAAATGCATTTAGTCACCCCTTTTACTCTTTTTAAAAATACTAAACAAATTATAAAAGAAGCCTCGACCGAAGTCGAGGCTATATAAAACTTAACTAAACTTCACTATCCAGTCAATAAATTTACGCAACCATTTCATCTTGCCCGAAGTCCAAGGATAAAGATGAAGCTTGGGCGCGCGCCAACGATCCATAATGATGACCTTTAATTGAACAAACTCCAATAATCCTTCCGGACCGTGAACATAACCGAAGCCGGAATTTTTGCGGCCGCCAAATGGCAACTGCGTTTGAGCAAATTCGGTCATCGCATCATTATGAAAAACCCCACCGCAATCCAACTGGCCAGCAATCCGCAAAAATCTTTTTTTATCTTTGGTAAAAACGCTCGCGCCTAAACCAAATTGAGAATTATTAGAGCGGCTGATCGCTTCCGCTTCATCTTTTACCCGAACAACCGGCAGCAATGGCACAAAAGTTTCTTCTTGAAGGACCAATAAATTCGGGGATGGATCATCAATCCTTAAAATTTTTGGCTTAAAATCATACCAATCCGCCGCCGAAAAACGGCTCTCCAGATGATACAAATAATCGCTGGTAAAAAGAGTGTAATGGTACATTTCTCTTTCCGAGATCGGTTCTAGCTCGTGCAGCTGCAATTTGCCAAGCTCGACTACTAAAGCCGCGAGCAGTTTTTTATAAACTGACCCAACTGCAAAAACTCTTTTGATATTATTGCAGCTCATCCCACAAAATCGCGCCCAAAAAATTACCCTAGCCGCTTCCGCAATATCAGCATCTTCTAAAACTATCGCTGGATTAGATCCGCCCAATTCTAATGTAGGCTGAACAAAACGGATTTTCCTATTCTCTTCAAAAATCCAATGCCCAGTTTGAACAGAACCAGTAAAATGAATCTTATCTATTAAACGGGAACAAACTATATCTTGCCCAAGATGATCGTCACTTGGCAAAATTTCAAAAATTTTTCTGGCTTTAAACGACTCTAGACTCATCGCAATCAAATCGCCCACCAATTTATTGGTTTCTTTCCTCTCTGGCGCTGGTTTCAATATAACCGCATTACCAGCAAGAATCGCCGGAATTACATTGCCAATAGCTAAAGAAAAAGGATAATTCCCCGGTGAAATTATGCCCACAACGCCAAAAGGCTCTTTCTTAACCACCGATCGCTTATTCTTATTTATCCAATTCCAAAAAGAAAAAAATCCGCTGCGATCTTCATCCCGCAAAATCCGATAAGCGTTCTTAATATAGTATCGGCATAAAAGACGAACTACGGCGTATTCATTCAATAAAACTTGGTGCTCGCTGACCTTCTTATCAGCGGCGACGGCGACTAAAATTTGATCTTTGCGGCTAATAATCAAATGGTCTAAATATCGCAGCCACTGAATGCGCCGTTTCAATCCCCAATCGGATAATTCCCATAACGCGCGGCGAACTCTAAACGCAGCGCCATCAACAATGTGGCTAGCCATTCTATTGCCTCCCTAAATCAAATTTATTAAAGACCTACGCAATATTTTAAGCAAAAATTGACTAAAACGCAATAATCAACGAAAATTTAAGAAGTTTCTTGTCATCTCAATGGGGAAAGGATATGCAATGGCCGGAATTCATAAAATTACTGACCCGCAAATTGTCGGTGAAAATCAAAATATTACTGTTTATGAACCAGCAAGATTGCTTTACTCTAATCCTATTTTAGCGATTCACGGAATGTGGGGCCAAGGAGAACGATGGACAAAATTCGCGCGCTTTTTCTCTGAACAAGGTTATCGTTTTATCGCCCCTACTCTTCGGCATCACTATCCAGAAAATAAAATCCCGGCTCTGGGAAAAACCAGCGTCAATGACTATATCAATGATTTAATGCGGCTAATTCTCGCGCTACAAGAACGCGGCTTAACTACTCTGGAAGATGGAGAACCCTTAGCCAAGCCTATTATTTTTGGCCACAGCATGGGCGGATTAATCGCGCAAAAACTTGCTTCGTTTGGCTTAGCCCATAAATTAATTCTTTTGAACTCCGCTCCGCCAGCCGGAGTGAAACTTCACGCTAATCTCCGCTATCAGCTAGACATTCTTCGTTATCTGCCCTGGTTAATTTTACAAAAACCCTTTAAGCCCAATCTTAAAATCTTCGCCCGCTATGTGATGAATAATGTGCCTCCGGAAACGTGGGATAAATTATATAGAGGATTAGTTTATGAATCTGGACGAGCGGCATTAGAAATTCGCCTTGGCCGAATCCAAGTTGATTTTAGAAAAATTTCCTGCCCAAGTTTAGTAATCGGCTGTGAAAAAGACCAGATTACGCCCCCGGAAGTGGCACGCGATATCGGAAAACAATTCCGGCATATTGGTTATGAAGTCTGGACTTACCCGCAATTCGCCCATTGGATTCCAGTTGAGTCCGGCTGGGAAGAAGCGGCGGGAGATATTTTCCACTGGCTGAATATACCCGCCAAAGATTTTGAATATCTGAAAAATTTTAAAAAGTAATTAAAAAACCGCTCCGATAACTATCGGGGCGGCATTTTTTAATTTTAATACATCGCCACAACTAAACTTATTAAACCCGCGACCGCCAAACTCATCAAAATACCAATCATCACAATCACTAACCAATAAATTGCCATCCTAATTTTATTGGGACGGTTAATTAACGCGTCGGCTTGACCTAAAATAATTCCTAAAAATAAAGCCGGTAAAAATGAAAGCCAAATTATAATTGCCAGAATATTCAACCCCCAATAATGGTAGGTGGGCAAAAATTGTTCAGGCACCAGATTTCCGAATAAGACCGGCACACCCAACCCATTCCACATAAAATCATTGCCACTCTGAAAGTTTTCGCCTACAAAACTATCCGGCAAAAAACTTAAATAAATCGTCGGCGAAGAAACAACATTCAAATACAATAAAATTCCTCCTGCCCAAACGCAAAAAATAGTCAGGGGAGCAAGAAAAACAAAGAATTTCCTTATGGCCGAAATCCGAACCGCAGGCGCCACAAACTTATAAATCAAATAAGTGCCAAAATAGCCACCGATAAAAAGAAGCGCAGGATCAATCATAAACGCGCCAAAGCCCAAACGAGTAAACCACCAAATTGCCAACATCAAACAAACTAAAAAGAAATTAACCATTAGAGTTTTCCCTCCTTTTTATACCACTGGATGACTTCTATTAATCCTTTCAATCCATCCGGGTACTTAAAAAAAGATTCAGAAAATCCATACTGACTAAGCAAAGACAATAATTTAGCATTAGACATCCAGGCATTCAGAACACTCATGTGCCCGAGTTCAGGATCAATCAACGGTTGCCCACTCAACTGCTTAGCTCTTAACTGAACCAACGCAATAAATACTTTTAAAATCCACGCGGGTAAAGAAAAATTACCATAACCGTTATTTAATTGCTCGCCAATTAATTTAGCCACCTTTTCTACTGGATAAGAACCGTAATAATCAGTCACGTTGTAGATCTCTCCGTTAGATTCCGGAACGCCGCTCAAAAAATCCGCTACGCGAATCACGTCTTCCACATGAATCAGGGGCGTTTTGTTATGAGGATTACCAATCAAAATCGGAGGCAAAACTCCGCGCGCATTCAAGAAAAAAGCTGTGGCAAGGCCATAACTGGCGCCAGGCCCATATATCGCCGGCAAACGCATAATCGTAGTCGGCAAACCTTCTTTACGATGGAAAAACATAATCCAATCTTCAGCTTCTTTTTTAGACCAGCCATATCCATTTTGCGGATTAACGGGATACTGCTCATCCGCCGGAAGTTTCCCTTGAGGATGATCAAATTTTCCGTAAAGCACTCCCCCGCTCCAAAAAACAAAACGCTGAATACAACCAACGCCCAAACTGCACAGCATCTCCATTAAATTGCGAGTTCCTAAAACATTAACATGATATAAAAAATCATAAGGCGCGGAATAATTGAAACATCCTCCAATATGCCAAATAGTTAAGCCATAGCCCCACAGTTTAAAAAATTCGTTCCGCAAATCCTGTAAGGATTCTGGATTCGTCAAATCCGATTTGAAAAAATAAAAATTTTTCCCGCATGGATTAACCGCATAAGGCAAATCACGAACATCATTAGCAATAACTATCTCGTATTTTGGGTCAGCCAAACCTAAACGAACCGCGTGCTGACCGACAAAACCACTGGCGCCCGTGATCAACAAAATATTCATCTGTTATCCTTCCTTTCAAAGAACGACATCATTTTAAAACAAAAAACCCGCCTCCGCAATTAGAGACGGGCCTAAAATTATACACCATACGGTAGCCAGATATTTTTCACTTGAGTAGCTTCGTAAAGAAACCGTTTGGACTCGCCTTGAGAACCGAGCCAATCCATCTGGCTTGGCGCCCAAACCCGTTTCATATTTCCAGCAGAAGCAATTTCTACTTCTTTTCTTCCAGCGCCATTTCCAAAATACCAAATTGAATCAACATCTTCGTGCTCCGCCAAAACTTTGGCGATCGCATCCGGATTAGCCGCGGTCAAAACATTGATTACGCCTGCCGGAACATCCGAATTCTGGATAACCTGGATAAATTCCGCCAGCATTAAATCATTTTTTCCCGCCACAATCACAACAGTATTACCCATCGAAATTGCCGCCGCAATCATAGAAACGGCGCTGACAAAAGGATAAACATCCGGCGCGCGCATTCCTATCACGCCAATTGGCTCCTTAACAGCTGTTACTAAAAATTTTCCAGGAACCGGCTGAACCGTACCCTCAAATTTATCAGTAAAAGCCGCGTAACGAAATAATCTTTGAATAGCAGTCTCTATTTCCGGATCCACGGCCTGTAACTTAAAATTCGCGCGATCGTTCAAGGAAGCCAACCTATCAAAATGAATAGAAAGATTTTCCGCTAAGAAATAAAGAATCTGCGCTCGAAGATGAGCTGGCTGTTCTGACCAAGGAACAAAGGCATTCCGCGCCGCTTCAACAGCGTTGCGAACATCTTTACGATTGGCATCGCCTACTATTCCTAAAACTTCCTCGCGATAATTTTCAACTGATGTACTAATTCCGCCATCGGGCCTAACTAACTTCCCGCCTATTAAAAACCGATAAGTGCGGTCAATATCCGGACGAGAATCTAAAAACTTAAAGGCTCGCTGTTTCGAATTCTCTGGTTGAACACTTGCCTCTTTTTCCACCAAAACATCTAACAGGCCCTCACGTCCGCCCTCCCTGCCAAAACCGCTCTCTCGATAACCGCCGAATCCCGATGCCGCGTCAAAAAGATTGGTGCTGTTAATCCAAATAGTTCCAGCCTTAACCTTCTTCGCAACATCTACGGCCTTATCAATATCCTGTGTCCAAACCGAAGCCGCTAAACCATAGCGGGTATTATTGGCGAGCCGAATCGCTTCTTCAGGAGTTCTAAAACTTATGCAGACCAGCACTGGTCCGAAAATTTCTTCTTGAGCAATAGTATGCGAAGGCTGAACGTTGGTAAAAATCGTAGGAGGAAAATAATAACCGGTTGTCGGGCAATGCCTCCGCCAGCTGGCGGATTCCGGCTGCCACAAGCACGCGCCCTCTTTTTCCCCAATCGCCACTAATTTCCGAATTTTCGTAAGCTGAGCTAAAGAATTAATCGCGCCAATATCCATGGCTTTGTCTAATGGCTTTCCGCCACGAAGCTTTTCCATTCTTGCTTTCAAACGATTAACAAAATCATCTTGAATGCTTTCCTCTATTAACAAGCGGGAGCCAGCGCAACAAACTTGCCCTTGATTAAACCAAATTGCATTTACCATGCCTTCCACAGCAGAATCTAAATCCGCATCAGAAAAAACAATAAAAGGAGATTTGCCACCAAGCTCTAAAGTAATATGCTTGCCGGTTCCAGCAGTCTCCTTACGAATAAAACGGCCCACTTCCGTTGAACCAGTAAAAGCAATTTTCCAAGGCGTTGGATGATTAACCATCAACTTCCCAGTTTCTCCATCGCCAGTAATAATATTCACTACTCCCGAAGGAAGCTTCACTTCTTCTTTCAGCATCTCCGCAAACATTAAAGCGGTAAGCGAAGTAAATTCCGCCGGCTTTAAAACTACGGTATTGCCCGCGGCAATTGCCGGAGCGATTTTCCAAGCCAACATCAACAAAGGAAAATTCCAGGGAATAATCTGAGCAATCACACCGCCGGGTTTTAAAGTAGGATATTCTGTCTCCAAAATCTCCGCCCAACCTGCATGATAATAGAAATGCCGGATCACCAAAGGAATATCAATATCGCGAGTTTCGCGAATTGTTTTTCCATTATCTAACGACTCTAACACCGCGAACAAACGAGAATTCTTAGCAATAGCCCGCGCAATCGCGTAAAGATACTTCGCCCGTTCATGTCCGGATAATCTGCTCCATAAAGGAAAAGCATTTTTCGCGGATTCCATCGCCGCATTTACATCTGGCGCAGTCCCTTCCGCAACGTAAGCTAGAATTTCTTCATCAGCCGGATTTTCCGTCTTAACGTAAGTATGACTGGCCGGCTCATGCCATTTTCCATTGATAAAATGATCAAACTGCCGATTATGATTTTTCAACCATTGACGAACTTTTTCCTCTGATTCCGGAGCTGGACCATAGTCCAGTTTTCTTAAAAACTGTTTCAGTTTTTCGGTGTCCATTATGCCTCCTCCTTTTATATAGATTTTGGGTTGTCTGTTGTTGTCATTCCAAACTTGATTTGGAATCTATGATAATAGATTCCAGCTTTCGCCGGAATGACATATGTTTCATCATCCCATCGGATGATGATGCTCGGCCGAATACCGGCCGGTGGCCAAATGATAGAGTTGGCGCTCCAAATCATTCAACAAAGAACTGGCGCCAATCCGAAAAAAATCCGGCTTAGCCCAATCCTCGCCCAACTCTTCCAACATAAGAATCAGCCACAGCATCGCGTCTTTTGCAGTCTTAATCCCGCCAGCCGGTTTGAAACCCACAATCTTGTTGCGAGGAAACGGAAGTTGAAAAAAACCCCGAATCTGCCTCACCATCACTAATCCTGCTTCTAAAGTCGCGTTAGTCGGTTCAAAACCCGTTGAAGTTTTGATAAAATCCGACCCAGCCATAATCGCTACTACCGCTGCCTTAGCGACATTTTCTAAAGTTTTTAAATCGCCAACCCCAAGAATAGTTTTCATCTTTGCTTTATCGCCGCAAACCTCGCGAAAAATCCTTATCTCCTCATAAACTTTTCGCCATTTGCCTTGCAACGCCAAACCTCGGCTAATCACCACATCAATTTCTTTTGCGCCGCATTCAATCGCATACTCAATTTCTCTAATCTTAAGAAAAGTGGGGAGTTGACCAGCAGGGAAACCTGTGGCAACTAAAGCCACTGGAATTCTTCCCCCTAAAAAGGAAATGGCCGTTTTAACCATTGCCGGATAAACACAAACTGCTCCGACAGTTAACGAAAAATCGGGGATTCCAAGTTTTTCTAAAATTTCCCGACTGACCGGATTCAAAGCTTTAGCGCAAAGGCGCTCTACGCAACCGGGCGTATCACTGCCCAAAAGCGTAGTGTCATCAATGCATTGAATAACGCGAAGATAAGCTGCCGCCTGCGCCTCAACTTTAAACGTACGCCGAGTTCCCAATGTCTGCACTCGAACTTCCACCGCGCTCCGATTAATACGAATATCGTTCACCAAACCTAAGTCAAAATCTATTGGATTATTCACAACCATTGTTTTCTCCCTAAATCAAAACTAGGTTTTGATCGGCTATAGCCCGATGGGCTCGCCCATTTAGGGGCGAACAATTTGCGAAGCAAATTGTTTTAGCCTTTTCAATGTCAAAGAACGCCTATATTTTACAACAAAAAATACCCCCATACAAGTTAGGGGTATTTTTTGTTGTTGTAACCTACAGACTATTCAATCCTGCGTCAACATCCTTAAATTCCATATCCAAATCAGCAGTATTCAAAGAATTCAAATCTTGATTGATTGCCTCCGCAGTGTCCACATCAGAAACTTCTTCCACGGTCTTAGACTGCCACAACATATACGCAACTACCACCAAAACCAAGACAAAAATAACTAACCAAACTTTTTTCATAATTATTGTGTGTTAGAGCTAGTATTATCACTAGATTCGACGTTTTGAGCTGACTCTTCTAATTCATCTACTTTGGGAATTTGGGCTAAAACCGTATGCGCCCCCCTTACTGCTTCACGAGCGGCAAAAACAGTATCGCGAACTTTTACTAAATCAGCATGCAACGCTTGCCTGGCCTTACCAACATCTACCCGAAGATTATCTTCAGTGCTGACCGTAGGAACATAAACCTTAGCCAACTGCGCTTTAACAGCCTCTTGGCTAGCGGCAATCGCCTGTTCCGCCGCCGTAATCGCGGTACGAACAGCAGCAACGTCAACGCCATTAGCAGCGGCTTTATCAGCCCGAGAACCTACTTTAGCCAAAATTTTCTCTAATTTTTCCAAAACACTGGAAAAATGATTCATCATTCGTTCATTCAATTCTTTCAGCTGATTGCTAATTTTTTCCACAAGCTGTTTTTTGCGTTCATCTTTAACGGCCTGTAAACGAGTTTTTAATTCGGTTCTTTTTATTTCAAACTCCTTTTTTGCGGCTTCTCTTTTCTCATCTAACATCTTCTTATATTCCTCTCTCTTTGTTTCCATCATCGCCTTCGCTTCCTCGCGCTTAACCTTCATTGCTTCCCGATCTTCTAAAACCCCCATATTAGCTTCCCTAACTTGGGTCTTCAAAGTATCTTTAAGCCCCTGAGTTTCTACTTTAACGCCCTCCCGTAAATCTCGGACATCCTGCTTGTATCCTTCACGAACGTCTTTTAACCGCTCGCTCGAAGGAGCAATTTGGGCTCCAACCGGAGTAGCTATTACTAACGAAAAAATAACTAAGAGTATTTTTTTCATCATAGTTTTAATTTTTATAAATGCGACTTTTTTAATATTTTAACTTCATTTTTACGACTTTTCCAGCGATTTTAGCTGTTTTTACAGTATAACAAATTTTCAAACTTTTCACAACCAGCAAACCCATTAGCTCTTTACAGCTTCCTTCCTTGGCACATAAATATCCTTATCTATGGTTCTTTCAAAACAAACTGGTCCCGCATCATGCTCCCAATTATCTCCTGCCCATAAATAAGGCCTCATTGGTTCGACCGAGATATTTTCCGGGTATTGAGCCCTGCCAAGGCTCGGCCTAACAAAAACCGCGCATAAAGAGAAAGCTTCTGGTCCTTTAACAACGTAAGTATAATTTTCACCGGTTTCCGGATCAACTGGCATAACAATACCTCGAATATCATCTCTCAATAAATCTAAAGCGTCTGGCAACTTGCTCTTATTTAACCAATAGTTAATAAGCTCCCCTTGAATGGATTGAAGATCGCCAACCCGGCGCTCGTCAAAACGCCGCAAACGTTCCTCCTGCGGCGATCCCACTATAAAAAATCCGGCGATTACAGAGATGCCTACAATACTAATTATCGTATAAATAAAAAATTTCATTGCGCTACTCTACTTTATATTTTTTTAAATCGTAAAAATAATATCCAAACACCGATCCAGCCACAAAAGCCATAGTCAAAACTTTCAACAAAAATCTTAAAGTAAGCTCGCCTTCTAAAAGACGGTTAATCAAAGCTACCAAGTCTCCCATAATAATCAAGGCCGCCGCGAACAAGGTAAAATAGAGCAGCCATTTCCTGATTCTCAAACCGCGCTTTTCTGGATTTTCTTCGTAATTCTTATTTAAATACCAACTGGATAAAATATAAATCGGGAAAATCACCACTAAAGAAGAGATCGCAAAACGAATGGCGCTATAGGAGCCGCTCACCGCATAAACGCTATATTCCAAAGGATCAGGCAATAAAACATTGATATATTGGAAAATCAACGCAATAAAAGCACCGGCGCTACCATATAAGGTGATGATCGCCAGCAAATGCAAAAAAACATCTTTGGGCCCGCTTTTTCTTTCCATCCCATAATGATATAAATTCCTAAAGAATTTATCAATAATTCGTAATGGTTCAATAGCTTGTCCGTCATCATTGCGAGCCTCGATGGAAACTCTATGGGTTCTGACGGGGTAAACTCCGCGAAGCCTTGCCTGCCAACAGGCAAGAATCTAACATTAATTTTTTGTAAGATTGCTTCGTCCGATGACCATCGGACTCGCAATGACACAATAAAGCCCCCTCAATGGCGAGGGGGTTTAACTATACTTTTAAATAATCCAATCGCGGAAAATAATATGTTAATTGCCACAAACAAAGAAATTAACGGATCGGCCACCGAATAGCCTAAAGCTACGAATACTCCGCCAGCAACAACGGCAACAGACTGCCAGAGATCTGATAAAACATGTTTTTCGGCAGACCTTTGAGTAAGATGATCGCTGTGGCTATGCCCCAAAATACGATGTTGCCAATAATTACCCATTCCACCAATAGCGGCTACAACTATCATCAACCAGCTAAGAATCGCTGGCGGATTATTAACTCGGCTAATTGCTTCAAGCCCAATATTCATCGCAATAACAAATAAAATCGCTACACTCATTAATCCCCCGATCAATCGTGCCAATCTTTCACTAAAAAACTTTAATTTTTTAAGCGATACATATTCGATCCCAGCATTCATCACTAAAGCTATCGCGTCCATAGCAACGTGAACAGAATCGGCAAGCAAAGCCAAGCTTCCAGAAATTAAGCTGCCTACTACTTGAAAAATAAAAATACCCAAAGCAATACCCGCAACCCTTAAATATCTTTTTAGATCGCATTTACACTTTTCTAACTGTTTTTCGCTTTCACATCCATCATAATGGTGGCTCATTCTGCCACCTCCTTTCATATAAGCTCTAGGCGCGATGAAGCTATTTTGTCTCAAGAACAAGGCGCGAGGGTGCGGACGTAAACTTTACGCCAAACCCGAGTCAACGCCGTTATTGAACAAAATAGCTTTCATCCCTAAAGGGTTGTTGCCAAAATTAGCTATCGCTGCGTCATTCCTCCTCAAAGTATCTTCATACATTTTTATCGTCACTCCTGGCGCTAGCCAATTTTGGCTAACAACGCGCCAGAGAGTTATATGAATGGAGGTGGCTAGAGCTCCATTATTAAACACTTGACGGCTCCGCCAGATTTAATAAATTCGGACATTGGGAAAACTTTAACATCGTAATTCAGATCTCTAAGAGATAAGTAAATCATTCCGGAAACCCAAGGGGAAAAAATAGTTCTTTCATTAACCACTAAACCATTACAAACAAAATTATTAGCCTCGGCTTCACTCACGCTCATTAACCCGCCAAGCTTTTTAAGTATTTTAATCGCGGAGGCGGCAAAAGCGCCTTCATAAACTATAAAAGTTTGAATTCTTGGAAGATGCAGAAGGCAGGTGTCTAAATGATAAAAGATCTTTTCATCCGCTCTAGCTTCGGCGACTGATTTCATTCTAAGAAGAATAACTTTAATTTTAGGATCGTAGCGTTTTAAAATTTTTTGGACTTCGGCAATGCCCGCAAGATTAGTGCGAACTCCGTATCCAATGACTACTCTTCGCTCATCTAGCCAAATAGCATCTCCCTGTCCTTCAAAATACGTCCTTGCTGGCAGTTGCCAGACATTTTCGGCGGAAAAAAGATTGCGGAAAAAATCATAAATAAAAACGTTCTCTGGCCGCCTTTCTTTATGGAAATAATTGCTAATAATTACGCCTTTCCCTCCCGGAATCTGCAAACCAGCATTAGCCGCGAAAACCATATCGGGCAATCCCGGCCGAGGCTTAATTAGCAGAACCTTTAAACCAAGTTCCAGGCAAGCCCCAAAAAGATCTAACCATTGCCGCGCAACTAAATTTTTATCAGGCTGGCTATCCATATTCATCCAACGATTAGTGCTCAATTCATATTGGACATCAAAATAATTCGGCGGACACATTACAAGCGTTTTCGCCATATTCGCCTCCTTCAATATCGGCTTTAATAATTTAATTTTAAAAGTGCGCTCATAAAAGCGTAAGCTATTCATAGCTTAAAATCAATTAAAAAATCTCCCGACGTGCGCCGGGAGAAATTCTTTTAAGGCTGTTTTTGATATTCTTTCCAAGCTTTTAAAAAATCTTTTTTAAACACCGCCAGAAGAATTAAATCCCAATATTTTCCAGAGCGGAAAACTTGTCTTTTTTTTCTGCCCTCAATGTGATAACCGCATTTCAGATTATAGGCGACACTCCGGCGATTAAAGGCAATAGCGCCAGAATTGATCTTGCGAAGATTCAAGGCATTAAAAGCGTAATTTAAAAGAGTCATTTTCGCGTCCGTGCCATAGCCAACGCCTTGTAATTCTTTCTCTCCAATAAAAGCGCCTGTAAGCGCTGTCCGGCTTATCCAATCAATTTTATGTAAGCCCATCACCCCAATCGGAATGCCGCGTTTAGTTTCAATAATAAGAAAAACGGTTTTGGGATCCGAAGACAGCCTTTGGATAGCCTCTTCTTCCTGTTGAAGAGTAATCGGAAAAACATTTTCAATATAAACCCGTATTTCCGGGTTATTAATCCAACGCTGGCAATTCACAAGATCTTTTTCCCTATCATAAGGGCAAAGATTAACTTTTTTGCCGGAAAGAAAAATTACCCCTTTCGCATTCATCCAGCCACCTCCCTTTTAAAAAGAGCTCGGATTATTAATTGGTAGTGTACAACAAAAACTTTAACGCGTCAAAGACACAATGACTTTTCTTTAATAAAGGATTATACTCTCCTTAAAGTTCTTTTCATAACAAGGAGGCTCCTATGGCTGATCAGTCCCAGGAAGAAATCGTAACCAAGTTAGCAGAAGAATTAAAACAGTTATTACAAGAAAACTTGCTGAAAGATCCCAAGATAGCGGGTCCGGGAATAGAACGCGCCAGGGAGTTACGAGACACTATTCAAAGTTTCGGATTCTTAGTAACTACGGAATATATTTTAAACCCCGAAAAATTAGAAACTCTGAGGGTCAATGTCACTCTTTGGAAACCAAATGAAAATATGACTCCGGAAGAACAAAAAATGTATGACAAATGGTTTACAGAAGTAAATGGAATAGGAATTTAACCCACTACTACGCCAAGGCTTTGTAGTGCAAATAAAAAAATAAGGGCAGCTTTTGTGCTGCCCTTTAATTATTTTAAAACTTGTCTGCGAACATCTTGTGTCCGCATTATTGCCACCTTGTAAGTGGTTAGTGAGAGGTATGAACTTTTCAATGGACTACTATCATTATAGACTAAATCTTTATTGTTACAAATAAGTTATCCCCAGGCTAAATTAAATCCTAAATTTCAACCACCAAAACCCAAATAAATCACAAAACTCAAATAACAAATGACAAACGCGTTTCGAATTTAGATATTGGAATTTATTTAAGATTTGATATTTTTATAATGCCCTTTACTTTTCTAAATAAAGATATATACTGTATTCATAGATTCGAAGTCCGCAATAGGCTTTATAAATAGTTTATACAAGTTTATAGGCGCCGCATTGCTTAGAATCTCACAGTCGCAAAAAAATAAAGAAAACTAAGCAATATGGCGTTTTCGCAAAATGATGGCGGCTTCCAGAAGCAAATGTTTAAAGGCAACTGGAAGTGTTCGCAGTGCGGAGCTGATATTACCGAACTTCCGTTTGAACCGGATCCGGAAAGAATGACTCAGCTTCGTTGCCGTGATTGTCATCGTCAAAGAATGGGCTCTCGCCCATCGTTCCGTCCGAATCGTTAATCGGTCACCGAACGCATAAAGCGTTATGTGTTCAACAAAACAAAAACCGGTCCGATATTCATCGGACCGGTTTTTGTTATTCTAATCTTATTGCTTATTTATTGTTTGATATATTTAAAAGCTTTGTAAGCCAAAACTGAAGCTATCACTAGAGCCACAACGCTTAGCCAGACTGGCACCATCCATCCGCCGATGACAGCCTCCCATCCAAAGACTAAACGGAAAAAATGTAAAACCGCGATCAGAGAAAAAATAACGCCAACGGTTTTTAAAAATATTTTATTATTCATTGTTTAAATTCTTATAACGGCCTTTAAATTAACTATACTACAAAACTATAAAGAATGAAGTTCGACGATGACACTCTTACTCCGCCTGCCTTTCCTATGGGAACCAGAATAATTTTTTTCCAGCGAAAAAATTTTCTTCTCCCTCGCCCCGAAGTTCCTGCGTTGCAGGAAACCAATCCGTCGGGGCTGCGGGATGTTCCCTACGGAAAGGCGGGCGGAATTTATTGTTAATATATACTATTCATTAATAAAATTTTGTAGTATACTCTTCTTTGGATCTTTAAAAAACGGCTTAGACCTAATCCGCGGGTCTGCCTATCGGCAGGTAAACGCGAATCAAGGCTTAGAGCCAAAAACCCAGGAGGTTTTAGCCGATGCGTAAAACTTGGTTGAGTTTGATGGTTTTAGGAGCTCTCTTGATTTTGGCCCCTTCACCAGCCGATGCTCATAGTAATAAAAATAACCATCGCCGCAATCATTCCAGCTCTCATTATGGCAGTTACTCATACAACTACCAGCATTCTTATCCGTCTCATTCTTATTCGTATTCCTACTCTTATCCCTCTTATTCTTACGGATCTTCTTATAATAGCCATTGCTATACTTACCGCGAAGCGTGGCGCTACGTTCCCGGATACTATTACAATTATTGCGGCCACCAATATTACCAGCCAGGATATTGGCAACGCTACTATTATTAATCCCAAAAGGAGGCTCAATGCCTCCTTTTTTCTTACATTACTTCAACCATTCTTTGCCTGTCTTCGGCCATCCTAACAATAAAAGCAATGCTAACGGCGCGCCCCAATTTGCCCACCTTTCTACAAATTCAAATATTGAATCTCCAGCAATTGGACGCATCAACGCAGTCCAAAATCCCCAGAAAGCCATCCAAAGAAGAGCGAGGCGAATCGGTTTAACCAAAATTAATATAGCCAAGAGGATGTCTGTCAAACCAATCAACCACAAAAGCGTAGTCGCAGTCTGGACATCCGAAATACCGAAAATAGAAAACCATTCCACCCACGCTGTTCTGCCCTGAAGCGCGAAAACGCCATGCCCCAAAAATTCTCCGGCAACCGCAATCTTTAAAACCCATTGAACTAAATTAGTATTCATAAATAATTTTTAATTTAAATTATACGACCTTTAGCTTATTAAACCTCATAAATTCTTCTTCTTTAATAACAAAGCGTTAATCGCCACAATGACGGTGCTTAAAGACATAAAAACCGCGGCCAATGCCGGCTGGAGAAGAATGCCTCGAAAAGCAAGCGCGCCGGCCGCCAAAGGCAAAGCGACAATATTATAACCCGTCGCCCAGAATAAATTCTGCAGCATTTTGGAATAAGTGCGGCGAGACAATTTTATAATTTTCACAATATCGCGAGGATCGCTTTTCACTAAAATAATTCCAGCTGATTCAATCGCCACATTAGTCCCGGCGCCAATAGCAATGCCCAAATCGGCTTGAGTAAGCGCTGGCGCGTCATTAATGCCATCCCCCACCATAGCCACCAAAAAACCACTTTCTTGTAAAAGACGGACGCGCAAAGATTTATCTTGAGGCAAAACGCGCGAAAAAACTTCTTTAATTCCCAATTCTTGAGCTACCCATTTAGCAACTTCTTCGGAATCGCCGGTAATCATTGCCACCGCTACTCCAATTTCTTCTAATTCCCGGACTGCCTGGCGAGACTCTTCCCTAATCAAATCAGCTAAGGCGATCACTCCCACTAAAATAGTTTTTCTAATAACATAGATTAAAGTTTTACCTTTTTTAGCTTCTTCAACGGTTTTCTGCCTTAATTCTTCCGGCAAAGAAAGACGAAATTCTTCCAACATTGCCGCGCCGCCGATATGAATATCCTCGCCGCGCACTTTGCCCCGAATCCCCTTTCCAGGCAAACGCGCAAAATCGGTCACCTCAAAAAGCTGACCCCCTAATTCTTTAGCTTTTTTTACTATGGCCTTAGAAATAAAATGCTCGGAATAGGCATCTACTGAAGCGGCAAGCTGTAAAACTTCTTTTTCGTCTTTAGCAGTTACTACCCAAACCTTATCCACTCCATATTCGCCTTTAGTCAAGGTGCCAGTTTTATCAAAAAGTACTATATTAACTTTTCTAGCAATTTCTAATGCCAAACGCTGACGGACTAAAAATCCATTTCTGGCGGCTAAAGTTGTAGAAATGGAAGCCACTAAAGGAACCGCTAAACCTAAAGCGTGCGGACAAGCAATTACTAATACCGCCACCAATCGTTCTGTAGCAGTCCCAAAATCCGCTCCCACGACTATCCAAACAATAAAAGTCAAAATGCCAGAAAAAACCGCGATAAAAGTCAGATAAAATGCCGCCCGATCGGATAAAATTTGTAGCCTGGACTTAGATGCCTGCGCTTCCTCAACTAAACGCATTACGCCAGCCAAAAAAGTTTCCTTGCCGATTTTATTAACCCGAATTTTCAATGAACCATCGCCATTAATTGTGCCGGCGATTACTTCCGCATCAACGGTTTTCTGAACAGGATTAGATTCTCCGGTAATCATCGATTCATCTGCCTCTGACCGGCCCTCAATAATCACGCCGTCAGCCGGAATCTTGCCGCCAGGACGAACAAAAACCACATCATCAACCCTGAGCTCTTCAATCAAAACTATTTTAGTTTCCAGTGCTCCGCTGTCCACTTTTTTTAAAACTAATTCAGCCTTGTCCGGCAATAACTTAGAAAGCTCTTTTAAGGCTCCTTGCGCTCCGCTCACGGCACGCATCTCCAACCAATGGCCCAATAACATAACGGTGATTAAAGTGGTCAACTCCCAAAAAAGCGGTGTACCGCTGGCAGTAACAATCGAGAAAAGGCTATAAAAATAAGCTGCCGAAACCGCCAGACCGATCAAAGCCATCATCCCGGGCAATCGCGCTTGTACTTCTCTGATTGCTCCCCGAATAAAAACCCAACCGCCATAAAAGAAAACTATGGAACCAAAAATAAAAGGAAGGTAGTCGGATCCAAAAAATACCGGCGCTTTAATTCCAAAAATCTTCTCAAAAATATCGGAATAAAACACCACTGGAATAGTTAAAGCCGAACTAACCAAAAACTTTCGGAAAAATATTCGCGTGCTGTGTCCAGCGTGTTTATCTAAACCAGAATGAGTACTCTCATTATTATCAGCTTCCAAGCCCTGAGTTTCTAATAATTGCATTCCGCACTCTGGACACATTCCTGGTTTATCTCGGCGAATTTCCGGATGCATCGGACATGTATATTTTTTTAAGCTGTTTTTATAGTTTTCCATTTTACTTTTCATTATTAGACGGCTTCTTTAGGCCTATTCCTCTTGCGAACTCATAAAGAGATCCTCCGGCTATGCCCCAGCTAAAACCCCAGACAATTTCTTCAAGCGGCACTCCTAAAATCAAAATGCCGCTTATATTATCCAGTCTCCACCAATGCTGAATTATACCCGGATAAACTGCGACCCACACTTGATAAAAAAAGAACATCAAAAATCCGACCATAAACCCGCTAATCAAAGATTGCCACAGTAAATCTCTCCTGTACAACATAATAAATAAGAAAATTGCTAAAAAGGCAACGTAATTCGAATAAATTGAATTCAAATTGAAAACAAAAGTTAAAACGAGCAAAATCGCAACTGCTGCCAATACTATAATCAACAAATCTTTTTGGCCGCATTTTCTGCATTCGTAAAGAGTATGTATTTTCCCAAAAACTGCTTCATAAATAACCGATCCTATGCCAGCAATGGCAAAAGCAAAAAGATAATCCTCAATTCCAAGATGATAATTCCCTAAAATATGGTCTGGGTACCAATAATCTGGAAGAAAAATCAACGCCAGCGGTGAAAAAAAGCTTCCTATCACGCTCATAATTAACATTTCTCGGCGCAAGTCCTTTCTCGCAAAAAATAAAACCAGCCAAATTACAATAAAAATTGCGTCGCCAACAAGATATGCGTAAAAATGCATAGGCAGATTAATGTTCTTTCTTTAAGAACGCGGCTGAATGAATTTATTATACAACCAGGCAAAAACGAAGGCGGCGGCATAAGCGTAAACCAAAATCTGGAAAAGCCCGATCAAAAAACTGCCGAAACTAATTGTCACATCACCGGCAAATTTTTCAACATTTACTAAATGCGCCACCCAGCCCAAAAGCCGCAAGGCGGCTTCCGGCCACAATACAACCACAAACGCGCAAACCCCATAAGCAACCGCCGCCGTCACTCCGGCCGCCAAAGAAAATTTTTGTTTATTAAATTCCATATTTTTTTTAATTAAAGAAATCGACTTTTCTAATTATATACTACAGCCGCTTCCCTTACGAATCGGCCGCGTTTTAATTTCCGACAAAATTTTTTGATAACCAGCCGCGCTAGAATATTTCTGGCCAAGAATCTCTTTGGGATTAATAGTTTTCCAATCAACCCCCTGATCCTCAAAATATCCCTGAATGGCAAGATAAGTATCAGGAAACCAATACGAATTAACCCGCAAAGCTACTTGATACATTTCCGCTTCGGAAACGCCTTGCGCGGCCATCAATTCCAACAAACCCAACATTGCCATGCCATGATTGCAATCCGGAAAATGAGTGGAATTCCCGCAACACGGCCGATAAATATTTTTAGCCACTCTCTCTACTAAAGATTGCTGATCGGAATTTAACTCCACCAACTTATGCCGGCTAAAATGATCCATCGCATCTCCCTTGGCTAAAGTCCAACCGCCAGTAGAAGCAAAATTTTCCGGTCCGCCATACTGCGCATCAGACATCGGCCCATTTTCCAACACTAAATTTTTATTCGCTAAACCAAAAGCCCAGAGTAAATTTAAAATTTGTCTGGAATTATCTTGATTCATCACTACTGGCACATTGCCTCCCTCAAGCATACGCCGCGTCTGCGAATCATAACCATTCTGGCCATAAAGTTGCTCCCACTTATCTCTATCAATCACGCCTCCCTCAACCAACTGCCTGCCAATATTATCCCAAGCAATCGGCAAAACTACGCCGTCATCAACAACAATATCCGCCAAATTAGTAACTTGATTTCTATTTTGATCTAACCGGCCCGCGTCATAAGCTATAACAATAGTAATAATTACAGCGGAAGCTAAAATGCTCGCCGGCAAAAACCAATCTTTTTTAATTTCTTGATCCATAGCCTTAACAACAATTTTTCATCTTATTCTCTAAATCTTCGACCTGTGAACTATTTTTTTTATGACCGCCGCTTCTAAAAAAGAAAAGGATAGCCATCAGCCCCATTCCAACTAGTCCCACTAAAAAAGCATTGCCTCTCGCAAGAATGCCATAAACCGCTAAAAAACCCGCGGGAATAAAACCCAGCTTCCAGAACATCGCGAAGCTCATATCTGAAAGGCGCTTTTCTAATTGATAAGCAATCCCCACAATTGAGCCACCCATTAAAATTCCCAAAACCAAAATATCAATTTCGTACTCCAGCCAAAAAGCCGCCAACATCCAAAGCCAAGTTCCACTGACGCCAGCGCATACCGGGCAAATCCGCCAATTAAAAACCCTCACCAACAACCAAGCTATACCAGCAATCACAAAAATAGAAACAATTCCTGCGTAAATCATAAAAAGAAAACAATCACTCCTAAAACGACCATAATAATGCCTCCGCCTAAACGCATTTTCCGCTTTTCTTGTTGCTGCCAAGACTGAACTTTCTCCAACAATGCTTTCCGGCTCGCCAAAATCAAAATTAGCGCCAAAGGCAAAATAAAAATCAAATTATACAGAAAAAGATAACCTAATCCGGGAACAAACGTCGCGGTATCGTGCAATAAGCCCAGCACCATTAAATACGGCCCGCCCGTACAAGGGAATTCGCATAATCCGACTAAGCCGCCCAACAAAAACGCGGTGGGCAAAGATCCTTTTTCCATCAGCGACGCCATTTTATGATGCGCGGCTTGAGGAATCCGCAATTTAATCGGGAACGCCGGAACAAATTCGTTAATTAAATTAATCCCTCCCAGCAAAATCAGTAATACCGCACCAACTCTCGCCATAAAATGGGGGGTATCAAATAAATGCAAGGTCTGCAAAATCCCCAAACCAATCAACATATAAACCATAAAGATGCCAAGAATATAGAAACTGCCAATTTCCAAAATTTTGGAACGCATTTTACCGATGCTGAAAAGAAAAGCAATCGTAAGAAGTAAAATAGAGAAAGCGCACGGATTAACACTATCTACCAAAGCGGAAACCGCCACTAAAGGCAAAAGCCACTTTCCGCCGCCGGAAAAATCCCATAACAAACGAGGGGCCGACGAGTTTTGCCCAAAAAACATCGCTAAGACAATTACCGCAATTACCAGACCCGCAAAAATAACTAAGGGCCATTTTCGGCTTTTTGAGCTATGGCAAGCCATAGGTTCTTTTGATTCAATATTTTTTATTTCCATATATTTTTTGATTTTAAGGCTCAACCATTGCTCTAATGCCAAGCTGGAGAGCAACGCCATTTTCATCTTCTAAATAAACAACTCGCTCGATCCGGCCAATGCCGGAAGGGCCATGAGCAGCCGGATCAAAAATCGCCTCAATGATTACTTCTTCACCAGAAACTAAAGTTCTTCTCAGCGGCGGAACAAAACCGTGCCCAGGCATTCCGAACGGCCCAACGCGCTTGCTGTCCTGCGTAAAAAACGCCACCGTGCACATACAAGAAGTGTAAAGTTTCTCAATTTCTATAGGCCCAGAACCAGTATTGCGAATTTTGAATGCGTGAGATACTTTTCCTCTTGACATAGAAATCGCCCCAAAATCAAATTCCGTCTCTTCAGCCGCCAAAGAATCAGCATTAGCCCGTAAATCAGCTAAATTTACCGAGGAATTATCCGCTAACCGCGAACGACTAAGAACCGTAAACACACCTAACGCTGCGATAACCGCAACGATACTAAAAATAATTGTTTTATTGTAATTCATAATAAATGTTAAAATTTTTGACAACAAAAAATCCCTTAAATAGGGAGTAATAGCGCAAACATATATCTGCCAGCGACCAACCGGCTTTTATGCTTGCGCTTTAAATCAAAGCAGGGCTATTTTCGTGTAAAGAAATCCAGCGAATTACCTGGCCAGCAAAAGAAAAAACTGTTCGCTTGAAAGATTCTCGAAAGCCAATCAATAAGCCAGTTTTATTTTTTTGCAATAACCAAAAAATCGAGAAAAAAATAGCAAAAATTGCCAAGATAAAAATCGTAAATATTGGATTAAATACAGCATTAGAAAAACTCTGAAAAGCCTTTAAGTGCATACCAATAACAGCCCAAGGGCTAGCATCGGGACAAATTGCTCCGGAAGCCCTGGCCGCAATACACCCATAATGGCCACCGCTATGATCCATAGCCATCAATCCAAAAACCGTAATAGCTGTAAATGCCAGCACCGCGATTAAATTTAAAGCCAATTTCATAATAGAATAATTATAACCCAATAATTTTGCGGCAGTCAATATGAATATTATAAAAGCCCCGCGCTAAATGACGGGGCAAAACTAACATTACCTTTGGCTTTTAAAAGTATTAAACTCCATGCATAAAATAGGCCAAATAACTGATTAGTAAATTAAAAAATGCGTGACAAACCGTGCTGGCGCCGATTGCTTTCCAATAACAATGATGCCAACCTCCGCATTTTAAAAACACTAAACAAAATACCAATCCATCAACGCCTTGAAAAAGAATATTAAAATATCCGCCATGAAGCACGCCAAAAATTATAGAAGAGATTACAACCATTACTAAAACATCCGTAATTTTAGAATTTTCAGGACCGTACAAAGCAAGGGATAGAGGCGCAAGCCGGAATAATAATTCTTCAATAAAAGCCACACCCAAAAGAATAATCGGCAATTTAAAAGACACTATTTTTATTCCAAATTCCACCGGATCATCATCTAGATCCAATAATATGAACAAAGAAATAATCCCCGTAAGAATAAGATTATAAAAGAAAAGTCCTAGTGCCGGCAGAACCATCCAGAAAAATAATCGCCGGCCTCGCGGCTCATCTTCCAGCCAAATTTCCAGCTTAGACAATCGCCGCCTCCTTTTACATATCCAAAATTAAAATTTCAAACTACTCTTATCAGAGTAAAGTAAGTAAAAAATCGCGTCAATCAGAAAATCAGCTGGCAATTAAAATCTAATAGGCGCCCTGATTTCATCGGCATTCTCCGGCAAACCGGACGGATTATCTTTCTCTAAAACTAAGAAGCCTGAAGTTGCGAAAGTAGAAAATTCTAACGTTACTTTAAACGGCACAAAATTTTCCGTCATCCACTCGTCTTGCGCTTGAGCAATGCCTTGAACAATCAAATTGCCTTGTTCGTCTACTAATTTTACGGGAAAGCTAGCTTCAAAAAACCAAAATCCACGAGCTTCGCCCGTAACTACTAAGGGGCTCACCGTAACTTCGCCTAACTTTGGGGTAAAAATCTTAATAAGATCGGATTTATCGTCAGGACCACAACAAAACCAAGAAGTTTCTATAAAAAGCCAAACTAATAATGCCGACGCCCCAACAACAATTAATCCGAAAATCCACTTCCTCATAATACAAAAATTATAATCTAACTATAAGAAAACAAAAACTGCTCCAATGCCCGCCTACCGGCGGACAGGCATCGGAACAGTTTTTAACTCACCCTAGCAACACTTACACATCCTACTCGTCATCTTAAAAAGACCAGCCACTATTACTAATACTGGCCAAGCCATATCTACAAATTCTGCAGTTACAATATTCAATGCTTTTAACAAAAATGTTAAACCGAATAAAATCACTAAAACCGGGACGGCTTGGTGATGTTTACATGAACATTTCATGCCCTGATTCATCATTCCTTCCATAAATATTAAAAAAATACGCAACGCGACCTTTTGAGAAGATATTTTTATTATACCAGCAATCTAAAATATACCTTTCCCCAGTCTCATTTTAGCCATGCCCCAAGTTGACCGACTCCCGCATCAAAGCTATTATTCTAATAAAGTTCCTTGAAAGGCTAAACCAATCTGCCCATTGGCGGATTGGTCGCTTGATAAAATGCAGTTTTATTTAGGGAGGTAATATGAGCCAAAGTCCAGCAGAGGAAATGATTAAAGCTGTGAGGGAAACGATTGATGAAATTGAATTAGACGGCAAAATTCTTGACGAAGTGGCTAGAATCCATAAAAAATATTATGACGCATTACTAAATGCTGGTTTTACCGAAGACCAAGCCATCAAGATTGTCACCGATCTGCCTATTCCCCTATAACTAAATCCTCTCCGACATATGTCGGAGAGGATTTTTCTTACTTTGATTTCTTGCGAGTTTTTTTCTTAGCCATTTTAGAAAACTCTTATTGTTTGCGACCCTTGCCGAAATTTCCCGCGGAGAATTTTTCGTAAAGAGAAAAATCTCTTCAATTAATATAACGAGGGCTTTAAAAAATGTTACAAAAATCTTTAAATTTTTATACGATAAATCACCTCCGATTTATTAGAAAAAACTTTAGAAAACCGCAGGTCGCTCTCTAAATTAAGATTCAAGGACGGATTTCTATCTAATTCTATAATCGCATAAGATGCTCCAAAATCTTTGCGCATTGCCTCCCATAAAGATTTTCCAGATTTTTCATTACAAGGCAAAACTCCACAGGTGAAACGACGTCCCGACACCGCCATAATATTATGTTCCCAGTACAGACTTGGACTAAATGAATATTCAAAAATCGGATCCATGCCATTAATATAATAATTTTTCTGGTTCCAAAAGAATAAAGCCGGAAAAGAATCCCAGGAAGTATGAAAAACAATCTCGCCGGATTGTGAATTGTCCCTTAACCACAGCGACACCTCTTTTAATCTATCCGGCTGGGACACATAATCGGCATTCGCGTAAGTATTAAAAATAACCGTATGCCGAAAAACCATAATTAAAAATATGGCCGCTATTCCCAGGATTACCGCATTAAAACCGGCTGAAGATTTAATAAAATGATTTTTACGATATGCCATCCACCAAAAAATTAAACTAGCAACAAAAAAAATTCCGAACATAGCCATAAAATCCGTTGCCCGCTGACCAGAAAAAATCGCCAATAAGAAAAAAACTATTGCGTTAACTAGGCTTCCAAATATAAAAACTTTTGTTTGAGCATCTGCCGTAAATATCCTCTTCCGCATAATCCAAATCAAAATTGCTATTCCAATCCCCCACAAAACTAAAAATGGAATTAATTTATAACGCGCCGCCTCAAAAATCAAAGGACGCAATTCTTCTCCAAAAAGCAAAGGCAAGCCAGCTTGTTTCACCGCCAATAAATCTACTAATTGAACTTTCAAAATCTTCAAAGCTCCAAAAGGATTGGGACGCAATAACCAACCAACTACTATACCGCCAAAAAGTGCCGAAGGATTTTTCCACTCCAAGCGTTTTTGAATAATAAAAATTGTGACCATGACCATTACGGCTATTAAAATTGCCGCCCAGAAAAAACTTAAATGGATAAATGTTAAAGCGGCGCTAACCGCAAAAATAGGCCAAATCCCAACCGGCTTAACCAAAAAAGAAAACAGTAAAGCTAACAGCCCGATAGAAATAGTCTGGGGCCGCGACATATTCAACCTAAAAATAAAATCTGGCGTGGAAAAATAAAGCAAAATAACCCATAAAAATGAATAGGCGATGCGATGACGGCGCAAAACAAAATAAAATACCGCCAAAGCCGTTGCCGCAAAAAAGATCGCTGAAAAATAAATGCCTTCTACTAAATTATCAAAAAAAGTAAATGGGATTAATAAAAGATGGAAGCCGTACCAAATATCCGCAGCATTGGAACGGATAACGGAAAACTGAACCCAGGGAAAATCTGTCTGGAAAATCCCGCTGGTGCGATATAACCAGGCGTGGCGAATATGATAAAAACTATCTGGGTCTAAAACCTTATCAGCTCCTAAAATAAAGATTGCTGGAAGAGTGAAAAAAACTAGTAAAATAAAGACTAGTTTAATTTTGGAAAGCCTGTTCATTTACCTTCAATACTCAGAACCTTTAACCGAGATGTGTATCCAGAAATAATCCGTACCGCTGATGACGGAACTTTAAAATAATCAGCTAAAGCTTTAATAATCGCCATATTCGCCCTCCCCTGAATCGGCGATTCCTTTACCCAAACCTCAAATTCCTTTTCACTGATTTTAATAATTTTTTCTTCTTTAGACGCTGGCTTCGCCTTAACTTGAATAATCATAAAAAATAGGATATATTACTATAAATTATAGTACGTTAACTTCAATTACACGAACCCCGCACATAAATTCTTATGTAAGGGGTAAAAGGAGATTTTATGGCGCGATATGTTGGTACCGTAAACTTTTGGTTTGAAACTGGAACCGAGGGAATGATCTGGATATTCGCCGAACACGGAAAAGAGGGTTATAACGGTATGTTGTACCTTCAAAAAGGCGACCATCTTACCATTTATGATGATCACGAAAAAATAATTTTTGATGGAATTATTGATCCCGATGAAAAAATTGGCTGGAAACAACATCCATTTGCCGCAAAAGGCATAGGCCAACCCTGCGCGCTCGGCTACTGGATTCACTGGACTCAAAAAGGATGGCAGCCCGATGATTGGGCCGCTCTCTTTATCCGGGATCCCCTGCCTCCTTTGAAAGCAATTTTAATTAGAAATTAATACTTCCCGACCTTAAGGTCGGGATTTTTTTAATGACTTTCTCCCCACGCTCCGCTATGCTGCGTGCGGGGTTTCCTGTAAGGAATTAAAAAGTGGCCAGATTGAAAAACCTGGCCACTGAACTAATACTCCCACTCGGCGAGCAACCTCTCGATGGTGGCGAGGGGGACACCATGAGTGCTGCGCGCAACAGCAATTTCCGGCCTCGGATGCGGCAACATCACAATCGCCACCAAGTATCCAGCTTTTCTGGCCGCCTCAATGTAAGGCCGACAGTGCTCCAGCTTGGAATTCACGTTGTCGCAAATCACCGCCGGATAGCCCCCTTCTCCCAAGCTATTGCAAAATGCCACCAAGCTTCTCATGTGATACTCGGCCAATTTCGTGCCGTCAAACCGATACTCACCATCAACGTAGAAATAGCTATCGACAAAGTGAATCTTTCCAGACTCACCCGCCAGAATCTTAGCGAGCGTGCTTTTACCACTCCCAGGAATGCCTCTCAGGATATAGGCGATCTTCATAAAAATCCTCCTTAAAATTGGCTGTTTACCAAGATGATTTGAAAAAAATAGAAAAGTGCAAAGCTTTCATAGAATATAGCACAGTGTCACCGATGTATCTCATCTTTTGCAATTAACAAAAAACCACCCCGATGTCCATTGGGGTGGTTATCAATTTTTGTTTTTATGCCAAATTTTAATTTGATACAAATATAATGAAGGCAAAATCAACACGGCTGGGAGCGCCATATAAACCGCGTAGCTTGCAACATTCCAAGACCAAGTTTCTATGGCTAAAAGATTCAATAAATTCCCGGCCGTCCAAAAAGTCCAAGCCAAAACGCTTTCTCCTTCAGGATTTTTCCAAGATTTTAAAATAGTCGGTGCCGCCCCAAAACCATCCACCGCAATACCACCGTAAAGCGTAATCAAAGGAAGAATCCATTGATAGGTTGGCAAAATATCCGAACTCTCAATTAATTTAAAAATTAACCAAGGGACAAAAAGAATCAATCCAACGATTAAACATACCCTATCTGTAATTGGCCAAGCGCTCATTCTGCTTCGATCTTTATAAAAAACTAGAGCAAGAATAATGACTGGACAGATAGCATAACTAACTGGCACCCAGATGCTGGCATTAGCTCCGGCAGTTTTATAACTGATAGCTAACGCAACGCCAATCACTGCCCAAATTGTCCAACTAGCTTTACTAGGCTGAATTTGTCCTCGCAATATTGCTATCACATAAGGCAAAAAACCAAGCGTGGCTAACAGGCCGGCAATTTTTCCAAAAAGCTGATGGTCACAATTCAAAATAGCCTCCTTTATAACAACGTCCCGACTTTACATCGGGACGAATACTATCTAATTCTTTAGGTTTTCTTAAACTTATTTTTCTTAGCCAAAAAATCAACTTCTTCTTTATGAAAAGAAAAAAGGCTGTTACCGCTTTTCTCTTCTTTCGCCCAAAACGCCACCGATCCCCCTTGAGACCAAATACTCACAACATGATAATTGCCAGCCACCTTAGTAAGTCCCGTCCTAAAAACCGACTGTTGCAAGTCTTGCTTAGTTAAAGTAAAAACCGGCGCAATCGGTTCATCTTCCTGAAAACCAACCTTGACCATCAGATCAGCAAACTTACGAAACTTCATAGCGTTCCTCCCTAAATCAAAACAAAGTTTTAATCGGGCGAGCCCAATAGGGCTTTAGCCTTTCTAATGCAAAGAACTACAACTAAAATACCACTAAATAAGACCGTGTGTCAAATTATAGAAATCCACGGCCTTACGGCCGTGGTACTTCGTACCTCTCACCCAATGATGAGATTTTAAATTACTGCTCATCATTGGGCGGGATTTATGTTATTTCCCTCCGCTTCGCTACGGGGCAGCCATTCATTCCCGACCTAACGGTCGGAGTTTTCTGGCAGAAATTATAAATAAAATAATTCTTATTCTCTAATTCGTACGAATTAGAGAAGGGAAATAATGCGGGCAGCAGCCATATCATGATTAGCCGCAATACGATAAAACATTTGCAAACTCCGCTGATCTTTTTCCACAATATCAGCGGCGCTCAATATCCCCAAATGCTTTGAGGTAGATTTGAACGATAAATCAATTTCATTAGCGATATTCCCCACAGTCGCCGGTTGATTCTTTTTTAAATATTTCAAAATCGCCAATCGTCTCTTATTCGCCAACGCCTTTAATGTTTTTTCAAGTTCTTTCATGTTTCTCTATCATACCTCACAAATTCTTATTCTCATATTCGTACGAATTAGACCATAACCACAAATTATTTAATTTCTAAAATCCGATATTCTTGAAAACTATTCGCTCCGCCAGTTGGCGGATGAATTTTTACTGTGTCGCCTTTTTTATGATTCAGTAGCGCGGCTCCGAGCGGTGACTGATGCGATATTCGTCCTTTGGCAGGATTAGTTTCTTGCGAACCAACAATTTGAAATATCTTCCTTTCCCCGTCTATTTCTAGAACCACGGTGGAGCCAAGCCGAACTTTTCCCGAAACGCCGGAACCCATTTTAATAACCACCGCGCGTTTAATCTGATCTTGAATGCTCAAAATTTGCCGGTGCGCGCTGCGCAACCGTGATTTAGATTCTTTATATTCATCGTTTTCCGAACGATCGCCATATGCAGCCGCGTGCGACGCTTCACCAATAAGATCCGGCAACGATTTTTTCAAACGCTCCAGTTGTTCCCGCAAGCGCTTCAATCCTTCTTCCGTCAAATGAACCGGCCCATCATCCCGTTTTTTAAATAAATCAGATTTTCGTCTAGGTATTTGCATAAAAAAATAATTATCGTTTTTTACCTAACCACGCTACTTACTACTTTTTGCCCGTATCAAGAATTATTGTTGATCGCTTTTAGACAAAAATCAAAGTCGATTATTTTGTATAAAGCACAAAATGAGGCAATTGATTTAATCCGCTATATCGGAACATTTTATAGTTAGCGCGACGAGCTTTCGCGGATAACTGATAATATAACAAGTTTTTCTTCGGAACGAATGGATAAAATCTAATTTCTTGCTTCAGCTTACTTTCATCTTTCCATTTAAAATTTACAAACAGTGGCGGTGTAATGAATCCCTATTTTAAAACCTTGGACATGATATCCCAGCCAGCACCAAATATTTCATTTTTCGGCTTTGAATTATTGGTTTTGACCTGCGCACGAAAAGAACATCCCGTACATTGAATATCATAAAGTGGAAAGTTTTTTGGTAAGCTCATTAATTTTTTAGCGCAATTTGGACACGGAACTAACCGCATGATCTCCTTTTCTCCGATATCGCCCGCCTGTCTATTAGATGGCATATGCCATTATTAGATCATGTAGGATCGCGAGATGCAATCTCTAACACACTAAGATTACTTGGGGCCAAAAATAACTTATTTAAAAACCTGCGTTTGAAAGAGAAAGGCCTATATAAAGGTATCCAAAAAATAAGATGGCCATTAAGCCAGCAAAAACATACCAAAATTTATCATTTAATCCTGTCTGAAAATTCCTAAAAATAATATAAAGACAATTTAAACCGGCGATAATAAATGCCATAGTGCTAATTTGGTTTACATTATCGTACCCCCAAGTAAATCGTCCAATACTCGCAAAAAAATAATTTAATGTAGCCAAGACTATTGGGATCAAAGAAAAATAAATAAATATCTTTTTAAATGTCATATCTTTTTATTCAATATCTATATTAAGTATACCCCTTTGCGTACTAAGCTGCAAAAACCTCATACCACCAACTATTTCTTTAATGACTTTTTCGCCTTTTGTTCTAGTAATAATCACTGACTGATCTTTCCTTTTTTGATAATCAATGCGGGCGCGCTCAATATTTTTAATGACAATACTCTGGTTAAAATCTTTAAGAATACCCTTGCTGTCTTGATAGGACACAATAAATTTATTATCCGGAAAAACTTTGGCTGATTCGCCATTATAGCTGATGGAAATAAATTTAATTTGCGGCCTGGCTCTTTCTATCCGCTGAATCTTCAAAACAGCCGTATTCCCTGCTTCATCGCGGGCTATGCATTGAGAAACTTCGCAATTTGCCGTAAAAATAAAATCTTTAGCAATTAAATCAAATTGCCCTGAAATTTCCGGAGCGGTTTTATCAATTTTAATATCCAGTATTTTTAACGCTTCATTATTGCCAGCCCTATCAATAGAAAAATATTGAATCTGGCTTAAGCCCTCAACATTAATATTAATAGGCGCGGCATAAACACTAAAAGTACTACCCCCATCTAACGAATAATGAGTCTCTAAAACGCCAGAGTTATTATCAATGGCATCCAATGATGTTGCCACGTTGCTGCGATACCAGCCGTTATCGCCCGCAACTCCAGAAATTACCACGCTAGTTTCCGGGGGCATTACATCGTCCGATTCTTCTCCAGATAATTGAGCAGTGGCAAAAACTGTTTGTAAATTACCATCGCCATCATCAACTTGAATGATATTGTTTACGCTTTCCGATGAGATATTAATATCTACAGACGTAGACGTAGTTACCGGAACATCATTAAATACCGTGGCGCCGGTTATACTGCCGTTATTATTTTCCGAAATCACTAAATCAAAAGTTCCTTGATCTAACCCCAAAGCTATAACTTGATAAATTTGTCCTTCGTCAGTTGGCAAAAATATAAATTTCTCGTGTCCAATAATTTCGTAATCAACACCCGGAACACCATACTCAATAGCATTATTGGCAATCGGTCCGGTATGATTACCGACGCTGTCATAGATGTGAACCTCTACTGGACTGCGCCAGAGTAATTCTTTGCCCTGAAAATTACAAAAAGATTGATTAGTACTTACATTATTGGCCAATGGACTATTTTGGTTCTCTAAAATAGAGAGGATCAATTCGCGAACGCCGTTAGCACTCGGTAATTCAGAATGTTGGCCATCTTGAAC
>Ga0209542_10003145_pt1 | contig 35689 bp, 41 predicted proteins | sample RifCSPhighO2_01_FD_184028 | JGI IMG/M metagenome (GOLD analysis project Ga0209542, IMG submission 184028) | Soil microbial communities from Rifle, Colorado - Rifle CSP2_plank highO2_0.1 (SPAdes) (version 2) | ecosystem: Environmental > Terrestrial > Deep subsurface > Rock core/Sediment ...
ACATCCAAACGTCGCGTAATTTATTATTTGGCAACATCCCCTTGACTGCCCTTTTTATTATTTCCGTCGGCCTTTCCTGTCTCATCCGTTTGATAGGTGTCGTTTTCAAACCTCCCGGATAGCCGGAATAATTTGTGTAGACCTTTTTTTCTTCTTTTTTCCCGGTAACTTTTACTTTCTCGGCATTTTTGACCGTGACAAAGTCCCCGCAATCCAAATGCCTGACAAAATATGTTTTGTTTTTACCCACTAAAAGCTGTGCCACCCCTGTGGCCAACCGGCCCAGAATCTGTCCCTGAGCGTCGATCTCGTGAGTCGCATGGGTTATCTCTGATATCTTTGTGTTATTCATCTTTCTTAGTTTTTCTAGTTTTCTTAACTACCTTTGGCGCAACCTTTCCCTCCATAGCCTCTGGCGTAGGCGGGACTTCAACAGCGACTGCTGGCGTTTGGGCTTTTATAAGTTCCAAAATTACCATCTCGCTGTCATCGGAATATCTTTTTCCAAGCCTTACAATTCTGGAATAACCGCTGTTCCGGCCGTCATAGGCTTTATCTTTAACTTCTTTAAAAATCTTTTTCGCCATGTCCGGTATCAACGTTTTTTCCAGATTCGATCGGGCGGCAACTGTCTGTTTCTTAGCCATTGTGACCAATTTATCAAATGCTCCTTGTACGGCCTTGGCTTTAGTCCTTGTAGTTTCAATTTTTCCCACACGAATAACCTCGTTTAAAAGGCTTTTAAAGAGTTCGTTTCTTTTTCCTATTGGTCGGGAAAGATTGTGGCCAAAATATCCGTGTCTCATATATTAACCGCCACTCCTTTTTCACGAAGTTTTTCTTCAACAATGCCAAACGATTTGGCACCGAAGTTTTTAATTTTTAGAAGGTCTTTACGGGGAGTTCCGAGTAACTGTCCAACTGTTTCAATGCCTCCTTTCTTTAAGGTGTTTTCAAGGCGAACGGGGAGATCAAGCTCCTCAATTAGCATCTTCAAAACATCATCAGAAATGGTTGGAGTCACCGCAACGTTGACATCAAAGACGTCAGCTTTCGGTTCAAATACCTGCATAAAGTACGACACCAATATCTTAGAGGCAGACTTTAAGGCTTCTGCCGGAGTAAGAGAGCCATCTGTCCAAACTTCTAAAACCAACCGGTCAAAGTTGGCCGTCCGGCCGACACGAGCTGTTTCCACCGTGTAATTGACCCGAACAACAGGACTAAAAGCCGCATCCAAAACAATCACTCCCACCGCGTCAGTTTTCCTCTCATCTGACAGTGAATAACCAAGGCCTTTCTCGACGGTCAGTTCTGCTGAAAGCTTGGCTTTTTTATCGGCCAGGTTTCCCAAATAAAGATCTTTATTCACAACTTCAACTTCGGCCGACTCTTCAATTTGAGCGGCGGTGACATCCCCCGGTCCACCTGCCTCCAATTTGATGACCGCTCTATCAGCGTCAATAAGTTTTAGTCGAAGTTTCTTTAAATTAAGGGAAAGTTCAACGATATCCTCCTTAAGACCGGGGAGAGCTTGGAAAACGTGTTTAACACCGTCAATTTTAACCGAGGTAACAGCCGCCCCTGACAATGAGGACAACAAAACCCGTCGTAAAGCATTCCCTAATGTGTGACCGTATCCCTGAACCAAAGGTTCAAAAACGAACTTGGCATAAGTTTGCGAATCGGTGTTTACTTTAACTTTAAAATTCGGATCAGTTGTCATACAGGTTGTTATTGTAACATCACTTCGAATAAAATTCTACTATCAACTGTTCATTGACGTCTGTCGGGATTTGATCGCGAGTCGGGATAGCATTAACTTTACCTGAATTGGCTTTTCTTTCCAACCAGTCAAGAACTTTAAAATTTTCATTTTCCAAAAGCTTGGCGACTGAGGGAATTTTCATCGCCTTGTCCCCAATGGAGACAACTTCGTTTACTTTTATCTTATATGACGGGATATTCACGACTTTGCCGTTTATGGATATGTGCCTGTGGGATACAAGCTGTCTGGCCATATTGCGGGAAGGGGCAAAACCCAAACGGTAAACAACGTTATCAAGCCGCGTCTCCAACATTTGCAAAAGCTTTTCCCCGGTTTTACCTTTGACCTTTTTCGCTACGTCATAATACTTTCGAAACTGTTTCTCCAGGAGGTTATATGTCCGCTTGGCGACCTGTTTTTCCCGAAGTTGAATTCCATATTCTGAAACCCGCCGGCGACTTCTAACCGCGTGCATCCCCGGGGGAATGTTAAGACGACGGGTTAGGCTTTCGGAGGTCTTCTCCAAAATGTTTTTCCCTTCCCGTCTTGCTAATCTGTGTTTTGGTCCTCGATATCTTGCCATAAATTTATACTCGTCTTTTTTTCTTTGGCCTTGGCCCGTTATGGGGAATAGGCGTGACGTCGGCAATCAAAGAAATATTAAGCCCGAGGCTTTTTAGAGCCCGAAGCGCGGCATCTCTTCCCGGCCCCGGTCCTTTAATATAGACCTCAACATCTTTAACGCCAATTTCCGCCGCCTTACGGCCAACTGTCTCCACTGCGGATGTGGCGGCAAAGGGGGTGGATTTTCTGGCTCCTTTAAAACCCGACGCTCCGGATGAACCCCAAAATAGAGTGTTCCCGGATAGGTCCGTCACGGTTACCAACGTGTTATTAAACGTTGCGGTGACATAAACCCGAGCTTTAGTGACTTCTTTTTTGACTTTAGTATTAACTTTGGTCGGTTTTTTTGTTTCTTCAGCCATATTCTATAAAAGTTTACTTCTTTACTTCCCCTGCCGGAACGGCCGGTTTGTTTAATCCCATTTTCTCTGCCATCTCTTTCTTTATGGCACCGATTGTCATTCTCTTGCCCCTTTTGGTTCTCGCGTTTGATTTTGTTCTTTGTCCTCGGGAAGGTAAATTATGCGCATGCCTTGAACCTCGATAGCTTCCTACCTGTTTAAGTCTTACTATATTATTGTGAACTTCTTCCCGAAGATCACCTTCAACTCTCATTGATTCAACCGCTTTTTGCAGTTTCCCGACTTCTTCTTCGGAAAGATCCCTGACTCTTTTTTCTGCCGGAACTCCGGCTTTTTTAATAATAACTTCGACATTCTTCCGGCCGATACCATATACCTTTGTCAAGGCAATATCTGTTCGTTTGTTTATATTTAAATCAATTCCGGCAATTCTTGGCATGTTTATCCCTGTCGTTGTTTGTGCTTTGGAATTTCACAAACGACATAAATACGGCCCTTTCGCCGTATAATTTTGCATTTACTGCATCGCTTTTTAACACTTGCTTGGACTTTCATCTTTCAATTTATCTGGCACGATAGGTTATCCGTGCCTTATCTTTGTCGTATGGAGTCATCTCAACTTCCACTCTGTCGCCGGGAAGAATTCTTATGTGATGTAACCGCATCTTGCCGGAAAGGTATCCCAAAATTTCCCTACCGTCATCAAGCTTTACCCGGAAAAAGGCATTTGGCATATTTTCCAAAACCTCTCCCTGAAATTTAGTGACATTGGTTGTGTTTCCTTGACCCATCAATTAAAGACTCGGGGTATTATATTCGACCCTAACAACTTTTGCAATCATTAAACTTTTTCTCTGCCCGTTGCAGCATCCCTTATTTCTTTCGCGTCTTTTAAAAGGCTTTCTAAAATTGCATCTATCGACCAAGTCGATTCCTGCGCGTGACTGACAAAAATCTTAAATTTTTCCATAACGGCTGGGTCCACCCCAGTTAAATCTAAACCGTTCATTGCTTCAATAAATCTACTCTTATCCACTGCTACAGCCTCTAAATTCCCATCACTAAGAAAACACCTTGCGGATCCAATAAGTCCATTACCATGGTGGGCTAGACCGTGAGCCAAATCAAGACGTTCATTTCCTGTTAGTTCTTGTTTTGGCTGTGCAGCCACAATTTCAACTAATTTTTTAACCCTTTCAGCGTATGTTGGCATAATTGCTAAGTGGAGATGAGGGGGGTGAGCCCCTGTGTGGAAAGGAAACCTTTAAACGTCTACAAGCGTAGTTAGTTCTTTGCTTACAACAACCGATCGAAATAACAAGAAGGTCGTTGTGTGATTGTTCATCTTACAAAAATTAAAGAAAATCAAACTTTAATATTTGGCACTTTGGCTTTGTTTACGCTTCAAAGACTTCACCAAAGAAAAATCTAGGAAACGGCTTATGCAGCTACTGGGAGCATCGCGTATTGAACGCGCTGCGCGAACAGCCTCTGGTAAGCAAGGGCTAAATTTTGTTTAGCACTTGAGTTTTGACTTCATTTTTACGAAGATGATGTCAGCTTCGGCTTGCAGTTTTCAAAGTTCAAATCCGTCGATTCGTACATCCCCATTATAATTTGCCTCTTAAAATAATTTCTGCTTCCCGAAGTTGGTCTTTTTTCTTTTGACTTTCCCGTTTATCCCATTTCTTTTTCCCTCTGGCCAGACCGACTTCAAGTTTGAAAATATTTCCCTTATTATACATCGAAATAGGCACGAGAGTCAAACCTTCTGTCGCGATTTTATTAGCCAGACTGATAAGTTGGTTTTTGTGCAAAAGTAACTTCCGTGACCGGGTGGGGCTCAATTTGTCCGCGCTTATTTGATAAGGATGAATATGCGCATTAACTAAAAACGCTTCCTCATCGCGCAAATGGACAAACGCCTCCCCCAGGGAAATCTTACCTTCCCGAACGGATTTTACCTCGGATCCCAAAAGATCAATCCCTGCTTCGAAGGTTTCTAAAATTTCATAATTAAAACGGGCTTTGGAATTGACAATCTTCATTATTTGATTTTAACACGAAGTTTAATATAACCGCGGTTTGTTTTTTATACTGAGTCCCCGATAAAAGTAAAACGAGGAGCGGGTTTCCCGTCAATTTCTGTTGGAGTTATCCATCCGTCTTCCCCGTCAAAATGACGATGCCAAGTAATCGGTGGGTCGTGATCAATTTCCTGATATTGCACCTGAACTTTTTCCGCTTTTTCATCAATCCCCAGTCCCAAAACTTTATACCTTCCCCCTGATTTTGTGTGTTTATAATACTTTCCCACTGTAACTACTGCAGTAGCGGCTTGAAGTCTTTCTAGTAATTCCTCTCTTGAGATATGAGCCATATTACGCAAATAATACAATAGTGTTTAAACAACTACAAGATTTTCTTTTCCCTCAGGAGAAAATTGATGTTGATAACCTTACTCTGGTCTTCCCTCAAGTCTGTCCCGTGTGCGGACGGGCCAGTTGGGAAGGTTTAACCCACCCGAGGTGCCGGACTAAGTACCAGCTCGACGGTCTATACACTATATATAGGTATAAAGGCCAAGTTCGCCGAATTTTATCCCAAGCCAAATTCAATCCTTTCACTTTTTCAAACTACGAAGTCCTCATGGAAAATAAAATTGTGTTCCCTAAGTGGTGTCAGGGGGCATTGGTCCCGATCCCTCTTCATCCTATTAAACTACGGCTGCGCGGTTTTAACCAAGCAGAAATTATTGCCAAAATATTGGGAAAAAAATTGGGACTTCCGGTGGTCACAAATATCTTAAAAAGAAAAATTTACACCCGACCGCAAAAGAAATTGAATAAAAAGGAGCGATTAGAAAATATTGTCCAAGCCTTTACTGTCTGTAAGCCGGCGCCAAAACTAAATACTATTATTTTAGTTGATGACATCTGGACAACTGGCGCAACTCTTCGGGTTTGCGGTAAACTGCTGAAAATAACCGGGGTAAAAACAGTTTTTGCAGTTACACTTGCAATGTAACGTATAATGTAGATATTACATTCAAGGCTATCTATATATTTTATGACCGCCAAAATTTTTCTAATAGACGACGACCTTGACTTCCAAAAGTATGTTAAGGACCTGCTTGGCGATAATGGCTATGTTGTCACTACCGCCACTCAGGGATCAACCGCTATTAGACTTTTAAATAAGACCCTTCCGGATCTGGTCCTTCTTGATTTGTCTTTACCGGATATGGAAGGCGAAAGTGTTTGTAAGGAGATAAGGAAGGACTACCCCGATATCCCAATCATCATTCTGACAGCCAAGAACAGTACCGTGGATAAGGTTAGAGGCCTCAACATCGGGGCTGATGATTATGTAACCAAGCCAATTGTTCCTGAAGAACTCATGGCCCGGATTAAAGCCCGATTGCGGCCCCAGAATAAAAACCAGGGCTATCTAAAAGTCGACAATCTCGAGCTTGATCCAAAAAAAGTGGAGGTCCGCCGGGACGGGAAACTTATTCCCCTTACGCCCCACGAGTTTAAACTTTTAGAACTTCTCATGAACAATAAAGACATCGTGCTTAGCCGGGAACAAATTTTAAACCGAATCTGGGATTATTCAATGGATGTGGAAAGCCGGGTGGTTGATGTTTACATGGGCTATCTTCGTAAAAAAATCGACAACGGGTACAAAAAGCCGCTCATTCACTCCATAAGAGGTTTTGGGTACACGATTAAAGACTGACTTTTTTGTCGATTAGATCGTTTAAAACATCGGCCGACGCGTCGACCCGCTTTAGATATTCGGCAATCTCCTTGTCAGTTAGCTCTTTTTTAACAAGATTGCGAATAAGAATTGCGGCGATAGCCTTTATCTTGACGATTGGGGATTTTAATTCGTGAGTAAGGTCGCTCATAGACGCCAAAATACTGGGACCAGTTTTGTGGCCCCAGTATAGTTTATTTAGACTCGGTACACAAGCCGCCCCAAGGACACAAGGACTATCGAGCCCACAACGGCAACAATGACGCTGTACAGGTTAAAGCCTGTTACCCCCGATTGGCCGAAAAATTCCATTATGAGTCCTCCGACCACCGCTCCGAGTACTCCCAAGACGACATCACCAACGATCCCCTGGGAGGCATTGGTCTTCATCACTACCGACGCTAACCAGCCGGCAATGGCCCCTAAAATTATCCATAATAATATTCCCATAAATTATTTTCACCTCCTCTCATTTTTTAATTTTTTACTAGAGCCTTTCAAAACTCATCTCTCCAATTGTTCTGGTCTGATCCGCTCCATAACGATCAAATATCCCTCTGATTTCTTCCCGTTTTTCTTCTGTCGCTGCCGGGACGGCCAAAAGGACTGCTCCTTCCCGGACTCTTTGTTCATAGATTCGAGCAGCTTCCTCCGGCACCCCAAGTCCGACAAGTCCGCCTAGTAATCCTCCGGCCAAGAGCCCTGTTGTGACTCCGGATGCCGTCACCGCAGCTGCACCCGTTAATCCTAGGGCGGCGGCGAGAGGTCCCCCGATAAGGAAAGCCCCGATACCGGGGATTGTCACAGCCCCGACTCCAATTAGAAGTCCGGTAATCCCCCCTATCACTCCTCCTGTGGCTGCTCCGGACAGAGCTCCGGAAACGGCGTTGCCGCCCTTACTCCCGGCTTTTACCGGGGTAACCACATCTTTTTCCCTCACGATAACCGACAAATCTCTTGGGCTATAACCCTTCCTTTCAAGGTCGGCAATTGCTTTTTCGGCATTTACTCTTTCAGAAAAAACTCCAATTATTGTTTCCATTTTATTCACCTCCTGTTCTCTTGGAAAACTATATTGCCCAGTAGTAAAAAGGACAACAGTTGGGGGTAAGAATTAAGAAAGAAGCACGGGTCAGCTTGCAATGTAAGGTTTAAGTAAATAAAATGAAAGATATGGATAAGAACTATGCCTCCCAAAATTTCACAATTGATTTTCTGGAACGGGAAAGAAAGACGGATATGGTCATGAAAATGTTGATCCCTGTGGTTAACACTTCCGCCTTGCCGAGAACATATGCTTTTTTGACAAAGAACTCACCGACAGTTTTGAAAACTCACTGTTTCAACGAAGAAAATCTACCGTTTTCCATGGAAGTCAAAGCAACGGAAATCGGCCACCTCTTCGAACATCTCCTCTTAGACCATATTTGTTTGGCCAAAGTCAGAGGCGGGGCAAAACTGGCCCAACACTGCGGACGAACCGACTGGAACTGGGAAAGGGATCCCTGGGGACTGTTCCACATCTCCATTGACTGCGGGAAAAAGGATCGAGAATACTTTCGCGAAGCAACTTTCCAGTCGATTTCTCTTCTGGAAAAATTGCTAGAGACCGAAAAACATTGTAGTTAATGTTGGCCACCCAATCTACCGGCTGCGGCTGCTTCCTGGCTGTCCCATTCATGGGCACTCCCTTTTCGATGGGCGGCCCTACCCCCCTTGGACGCAATTTTCCTTTGCTCATCAGCTGGCATTAATGCAAAACCTCGTTTCTTTTTTAGCTTATTGTCGTTCATATTGATCACCCCCTTTGACTATTTGAAGAGTTTATAACTGCTAAGTTAAAAGGGGAGGAGAATAACGTAAGAATTAAGAAAGATACTTTTTGACCGTTGCGGTGAGAGTGTCCAAATCAAATGGTTTTTGTAAGTAACCAACAGCACCGCAGCTTGTCACCATTAGTTTCAACTTTGATGCCGGTAAAGCAGAGAGTAATAGAACCGGGATATTTTGTAATACAGCGCTCTTTTTAAAAAGTATGCAAATATCTGGGCCGCTTTGCCCATTTAAGAGGGCGTCAAGAATAATAAGTCTGGGTGAGAAATCAATAATTTCATCCACAGATTCTAAGTATTGCGCTGCTTTGACGCTGTACCCCGCATCTTCCAATATTATTTTTACGGCCTCCAAAATGTCGGGCTCATCGTCAATTACATAAATATTTTTTTCAGATAAATTTTTTATCATTGTCTGTTTATGGGCAGAGTCAGAGTAAAGACTGACCCCTTCCCTTTTTTACTATCAACAAGAAGTGTGCCGTGATGCAACCTGACAATTTCTGAAGCGATAAATAAACCGATACCAAGCCCGGGAAAACTCGCCCCTTTTTCGTCAAATACCCGGTAAAAGCTTTGGAATATTTTTTCCTGGTTTGCCTTACTTATTCCAAGACCAAAGTCTTTAACCTTTAAAATGACATTATCTGTTTCACTCTCTAAAATAATTTGAATCTTTTCTTTGCCTGGTGAATATTTGACCGCGTTACTTATGAGATTATTTATTACCTGTCCAATCCGGTCACGATCCGCGCAAATTTCTTTCCCGGTCTTGCCGATTATTTTTATCGTGTGGGTATTTACAGTTAACCGAAAATTGTTTACGATTTCCTCCGCAAATTGATCGAATGAAAAGCGTTCGTTTACCGTTACCAGCTTACCGACTCTGATTTTGGAAATATCCAGAAGGTCATTAATAATTTTTGTTAACCTGGTAATCTGGGCGTTCATCTTGTTTAAATAGCCAAGAGTCTCCGTTCGATTTGGTGAGGACAATTTCTGAAGAATCTGCGAATAGGCCTTTAAAATCGTTACCGGGGTTTTGAGTTCATGAGACGACATACTGACGAAATCATCTTTACGCTTCTCCATAAGCTTTTGATCATAGATGTCCAAAACAAAACTTACCCACCGTAATGGATCAGCTTCAATCATGGCCGCCCCGACAAGTACCGGAACCCGGCTGCCGTCCTTTCGAAAAAACTCCTTTTCAATCGGAGTATTTATCCCGCTTTTTAACAACTCTTCCATGGCTTTCTGATCAGATTCCTGCCATTCGATAGGAGTAATCTTTTTCCACTTAATTTTATTTTTCTTTAAGTCATCTTTTGAATAACCGATAATTTTTAAAAACGCTTCGTTGGCTTCATATATCTTCACTGTATCCGCAATTACCACCCCGATTATATTTGAGTCAATAAGTCGCCTTGATCTCTCTTCGCTTTTTAACAAGTCCCCCTGATATTTTTTAGATCTGGTAATGTCAACTGCCGTTCCGGCAACCCCCACCACCTGGCCGGTTTCATCTTTTATCGGCTCAAGATTTAAAAAGACATAATAAATTTTGTTATATTTTATGATCTCGACTTCTCTCCTGACGCTTTTTCCTGTCTCTATGACCTCCCGTTTTAATTCCAGGAGTAAATTAGTTTTGGGAGAAAAAAATGGCAAGCGATGGTAGACAATAGTTCTTTTTGGATCTTTCCCTTCGGCAAAAACCGTCACCGCCGAACCATTCAAAGCAGTTTGTAAAAGTTTATCATCCATTATTTTGTCTGAATCAATAGGATGATTGTTCAATCTAATAAAAAGGCTATTAAACATTGATAAGGAATTTGTAATACATGCTACCATAAGGGGGTGGACTTTAAAAAGCTCATCAATTGGGAACAGGTCGTCCAACTGCAAAAATTGAAGGCTCTTGCCCACCCGCCAAAAGATTTATATTACATTGGGAATTTTGATCCGAAAATCCTTAGTGATTGCATCGCCATTGTCGGATCCCGCCGGATGACAGATTATGGCCACCGGGTCATCGAAAAAATTGTTCCGAAACTGGTTTTTGAGAAAAAGGCCATTGTCTCCGGTTTTATGTACGGCACCGATCAGTATGCCCATCAAGTTTGTGTTGACAACGGCGGAAAAACCATTGCCGTTTTGGGTTGGGGCATTAATAAAAAATTGTCCGGCTATGATAAAAACCTGGCGGAACAAATAGTTAAGACCGGCGGGTTGTTAATTTCTGAATGGGAAACCCAGGAAGGAACTAATTGGACATTTCCGGTGAGAGATAGAATTATAGCCGCTTTGGCCGACGAAGTGATTGTCACGGAGGCGGCGGTTAAAAGCGGGGCCTTAATTACGGTCCGCGACGCGATAAAGCTCAAGCGTAAAGTCTGGGCTGTTCCCGGACCAATAACTTCCAAAACCTCCGAGGGAACTAATAATTTAATTGCCAACGGTACCGCGCAAATGTATCTTGGAGAGACCGTCCAGCAAATCTTAACTTTTGATAATCCGATATTATCAATTTTGCAAAATGAAACTTTATCCACGGATGAAATTGCCAGAAAACTAAATAAACCCGTCCCCGAAATCGGCTCCGAATTAACAATTTTATTGCTTTCAGGAAAGATTGTGGAAAGAAGTGGAAAATATAACCTGAGTGAGTAACTTTATTTAAATTGAAAAAGGTCTATTATTAAATTAACGTGTTGGTGAAGATCAGGAGTATTGCCAATGTTGGACTTGAGACGGTGCCGGTTGATGTTGAAGTTGATGTCGCTGAAAAAGGCTTCCCGGGATTTACCGTTGTCGGTCTGGCAAGTAAAGCCGTTGAAGAAGCCCGGGAACGGGTTAAAACCGCAATTGTTAATTCCGGGTTGGATTTCCCTAATAAAAAAATTACTGTCAACCTCGCTCCGGCTGATTTACCCAAAGACGGTGCGGCTTACGACCTACCCATTGCTATCGGAGTTTTACTGGCCTCCCAACAATTATTATTACCCAAGGATTTTAACCTAGAAAACTGTCATTTTTATGGAGAACTATCTTTGGACGGAACTCTTCGTCCCACCCGGGGAATTTTACTCCTCGGATTATTTGCTCAGGCTAAAAGAGGGACATTATTTGTCCCGGAAACATCCGCCAATGAAGCGGGTGTTGTGGAGAATATCACGGTCATTCCGGTTAAGACCTTAAAACAGTTAATAAATCATCTTTTAAGAACTGAAGAAATACCCATATTAAAATATATTCCCCCGGAAGAAATCGCTGATTTCCATGGCATTGAAATTGATTTATCAGAAATCGCCGGGCAGGAACAGGCCAAAAGAGCCTTAATTATCGCCGCTGCCGGAGGTCACAATCTTTTGATGTGGGGACCACCGGGAACCGGAAAAACAATGTTAGCCAAAGCCCTCCCCGGCATTTTGCCCCCTCTTTCCCCGCCGGAAGCCCTGGAAGTCACTCGGGTTTATTCCGTCTCCGGGATGCTTTCTCCCGGTCAGGCCCTGGTATCCAAACGACCGTTTCGCTCACCCCATCACGGTGTTTCGGCCGCTGGTATGATTGGCGGGGGGTCAAACCCACTTCCCGGCGAGGTTTCTCTTGCCCATCTGGGAGTGTTGTTTCTGGACGAGATGCCGGAATTTCCCCGACAAGTTTTAGAGGGTTTGCGTCAGCCTATTGAAGACCAAACTGTGGAAATTGTCAGGGCCGCAGGGCACGTTAAGTACCCGGCCAGTTTTACATTAATTGCCGCCATCAATCCCTGTCCTTGCGGATATTTGAATCACCCCCGTCGGGAATGCAAATGCACCGACAAGCAAATTGCCAAATACCGACATCGGATTTCCGGGCCTATTCTTGACCGGATTGATTTATTTGTTCAGGTCTCGGTTGTCGAAGCGGAGAAGTTAATGTTAACCACAAAAAGGTCGGCCAATAAAATAACCTCCAAAGAGGCCAAGAACCAAGTAGTGATGGTTAGAAAAACGCAGGAAAAAAGGTTTAAGGACCGGGGTATTTATACTAATTCCCAAATGAAAAATTCCGATGTTAAAAAATATTCTCAAATAACGCCTGACGCAGAAAATATTTTAAAAATGGCTGCAGAAAAATTTGATTTCTCAGCAAGATCTTATTACCGATTAATTAAAGTTGCCAGAACAATTGCCGACCTTGAAAACTCGACAAAAATCATGCCGACTCACATGGCCGAAGCCCTGCAGTACCGGCAAATGGTTTAGCCCAGTGTCCAAATGAAACTTTATAACAAAATCACTGGTCAACTTGGTGAGAATTTTGCTACCGACCATTTAATAAATAAAGGCTATCAAATTCTTGAAAGAAATTTCCACAATAAGTTCGGCGAGATTGATATTATTGCCAAAAAAGGCGATATCTTAATTTTTGTGGAAGTAAAAACTAAGATTGGTGATTTTTTCGGAACTCCTGAAGAAATGGTCGGCCGGGGAAAGCTACAAAGGGTTCGCAACATGGCGACCATGTATATGAACGGCCAACTTCTTCCCTGCCAGGTCGACGTTTTTGCCGTTGTATTAAACCCCGACAATTCCCTTTTACGTCTTACCCACTACGAGAATGTTTATTAACATAAGTGCCGCAGCAGAGTAAACTATCATAATTAGCCCGACAGAATTCGTCCGATACTTTTTATAGGTATACAGCGCATAAATTAACCCTAGTATTGGCAAATAATTAATTAATAACAATGGCCTATAAATTACACTTGCTAAACCATAAAGTAAAAAGGGTAAAAAACTGCTTACGAGATGTAATTTTGAATATGGATTGGTTACAACACTTAATAAGCTAAAAATAAAGACTAGCCCCATAGGTCCAATGTAATAAAATAACGCGATAGTGTTAAAAACGTAGCACAAAGACATTAGAATACTAAATATTTTTTTACAGTTATCAATTTCATAATAATGAGAGACCATTGCTTTGATAAAGTTTATTTGTGGAGTTAATTTATTAGCGGTAAAAAGAGCAATGGTGCCAAAAATTACGGCAAGAATTTCAAAAATGACGGCTAACATTCACATTTATTATAACAGATTAACTTAATGATATAATTATCGGGCTGGAGGATATGCCGAGCGGCTAAGGCAAAGGTTTGCTAAACCTTGGCGGAGTAATCCGTCGGTGGGTTCGACTCCCTCATCCTCCGCCGATGGAAAGTGGGCAGGACGGTAATGCGCGAGTTTTGAAAACTCGTGCCCGCAAGGGCTAAGAGGTTCGACCCCTCTACTTTCCGCAAAAAAAATTATTTCAAATCTACCCCGTAAACTTTGGCCCCGGAAAGAAGAAAAATTTTATTTAATGTTTCATCAACGAAAAGGCCGTTTATTATGCTATCCCCCATTATAATGTACTGCGACAAGTACTGTCCGGATTCCGACACCACAATCACCCGCCGGTTTGGCTCATCCCAAAGATAAATATTTTCAAAATCATCACTGGCTGCAATTTGGGTAATTTTTCCGACGGGTTTATCAAGCCCGAGAAGGTTGAAATCTTCCTTTCTCCCTTGCGTAAACTTTTGAATTTTGCCAGGGTCGGTGACAAAAATTGATCCGTTGATATTCATCCCCGTTGCATTGGAAAAATCAACTTCTATCCCGCTGACCAGATAGTTTTTAGGTTCCGTAAAACCGGCATCTGTTGAAACGTGTTTCCAAATTTGGTCCGCTTTTTTGTCCAGAAGATAGATATTTCCCGCGAACGCAACCATAGAGGTAACTTCTTGCCACTTATCGCTCTTTTTTATCACAAGGTCTTTTTTGCTATTACTAAGGTTTACCCTGAAAATACCCTCACTTCCGAAAACATAGACCCTATCCGTTGTTCCGGACACAAATTCACTGTTTCTAAATTTTTCATCCGCGGCGACCACCTTTCCTGATTTGTTTTTGACATCAAGAGATAACAGTGTGCCGGAATTTTTGTCTAAAAAACTAAGTTTTCCGTCAAGATAATACCCCGGGCCCTGAACCACTCCCTCTTTAGCCAGACTAAAATCGTAAAAAATTTCTGGGTTTATAGAGTTAATTGCCAAAACTTCTTTAATCTTAGCGTCAATTTTGGTAATTTCGGCTAAGATCTTTTTCTGATCCCCGTCAAAACTTTGAAGGCTCTTCTTTTGTGCTTCAAGATTCTCCCGGGCTAAAACCTTATTTAACATTGCGAGTTCCATGGCAGCGTTAACTTTTTCCTCAACTTTGGCAATTTCCCGATCGGTTTTTATCCCCCGATCATTTTCCAGCCGGTAAGACACTTGCCTAAAGACGGCGTAAATTAAAAAGATAATAACCAGAATAACCCCGGCCGCCTTTTTGTTAATGTTTAAGTTTACCGGCGGTTTTATATTCCAACCCTTAAGATAAAAATCTTTTTTTGGGATCAGTTTTTGGAGACCAAAGCCGGGGCTTTTGGGTTCGCTCGTATACTCCTTGGAGTTACTGCCGGCTTTAAGGATAAATATATTGTGGGCATTATTCCTCCCTGAGGCCCCAACAACTTTGTCATCTGTGGTCACAACCGGGACTTCCTTCCCTTCTCTTTTTAGAAAAATACCGCTCCTGCCTTTAACCCCCAGATACGAAATATTGTCGATGATAAGAATTACCGCGACGTCACCGTTTACAGTGCTCAGGGTATTTTTCAAATCAAAAAGGCTTGTAACCGTATCTAAATTTAAAAATCCCCCTTCCGGGTCTGTCACATAAAAATACATACCTTACCTTAAGTATATTACACCAGAGCAAACGCCAGGAGGAAGAGAATGGCCACCGCCACGGAGTGGACAATCACGACTAACCTGATAAAAGGAGAAATATTTGTTCCCAAAACCTGATTCATGAGATCAACTTGTCGGGCAATAACTAAAGACAGGACAAAATAGAAAAACAAAAGAACGAGAAAAAAGAGTTTGACAAATGCCCAGAAAGTAAAAAGATTGGTAAAGCCGATTAACTGGTCAAGACTCATGGATTAACCTCCCATTCTTTTTCTTCCGCCTGCATCAGATCCTGAATTTGCTCGGCGACAAGGGCCGGATGAGGGATGTCCTCGAACTCGATGTTTTCCAACTCTCCGGCAGTTTCAATGTGTACATTGCCGAAATCGAAAACAGATCGGATCACTCCCCCGATGGTATTACTTACATCCTGGATTTTAGAAATTTGCGCTGTGGCCACCCGACGAAAAAGAAGCGAGTACCAGTCCACATCAACGACCCGTTCATCGGTGACAATGTATACGTTAAAGTACCAGTAAAGGAAGTTTAGTAAGACGTAGGTTGTCGAGGCCATATACCAAAATAACGCCCCCACAAAGCTTAATCCCAAAGGAAGGGCCGGTAAAACATTGGCCGCAAAAAGGAGAGGAAAAACAACCGATGGGGCAAGAAATAACAATACTGCCGCAATTATCCAGGGGATATTGGTAACTACGTGTCTTCGCAGGAGCAAAATGACCGTTTCATCTTCGTCCTCGCCTTGAAACTTTACCTCTTGCGGCATGACCACAAAAGATGAAAGTCTGTCGCCGATTTTTTTCAGAATTTCCGGCTTTAAGGAAAACTTAAGCTTCGACCCGGCAACATTAGCCACTTTAACCTCCGGGGCCGGTGAAGAGGGAGGACGGTTAATTTCTTCCACTTTGATTCGCGGCATAGCCTAATCTTAACAGTAAACTTACTTTTTCTCAACATTAAAGAAGGCAAAACTTGATTGGGGAATAGACAGACGTCCCGGAGCTCTTAAGTTAAAGGCTTTTTTAAACTCGGTACCGGAAAGGGTAACCCCGTTAATGGTGACGTTATTTGTGTTCCCATTTCCTTGGGAAACGGAAACACTGTTGGCAGAGCTTAAACCCCCGTTTCCGGCCACAAGATTTTTCAATTCGTTCATACTGTATGGGTTTCCGCCCCAACAGGATGTGGTTACCGGAGTAATTCTTGAGGTGTCAATCCCCCCGGTTTTTAAGGCAATGGCGGCATTTACAATATCTGCCATCTCCTCGGGAGAAAGCCAGGGATTAGCCCTTCCGCACTTGTCGGAGTTGACACTATACTCTTTTGTGTACCAGGCTTTATAAAGCCAGGGTGAACCGCCAATTTTGTCGTATGCATTGTCAATAAAATTGCTTCCCCCGGAACCATTTGTGGTGTCCCAACCAACCGGGCTTGCATACCCCCCGTGGGTGGAAGCGTAGTAGGTAACGACATCTTCCAAAATCTCGCCCCTCGTAGACTGAACGGCCTGTTTCCAGGCATCCGGAGGATTGTTTGCTTTCCCGCTGTTATAAACCTGACACGCCTCTGAGGTGCAGATACTCAACCCTTGAGTTTTATATCTATAGGCATAAGTCCTGGCGGCAATGGCCTGAGCTTTAAGAGCCTCCGGGTGCCAAGATGAGGGCATTTCTGCAATTCCCATGAGATATTTGTCTTCAAAATTTATGTTCCCAACCCCGTCCACTTTTATGTCGCCCCCCGTGTCCTTATTTACCGGCTCTTTGCCATAATAAGCCTTAAGGATTGTCTTATAATTTTGCCCGCTCTGAGCCCTTCCTCTTGCCCCGTACTGACTCATCCCTTTCCTGTGAGTAAAGGCTCCGAAGGAAAAGACGGCAAAATAGCCGCCGGGGGCAGACTCTTTGAATCCCTTTATGGAAGCGTTATAGTCATCGGCCAGTTCAATATCACCGATGTCTACCGTAAAACTCCCGCTTCTGGAGTTAATAATTTCCTGCTGCCTGGCAGACAAGCCCGCCGAAGTTTGAGCCAATTGTGATTGGTATTTTTTGGCCTCATCCACAAGTCTTTTAATTGGGGCGAGGGTTATTTCCAGATTCTTTTTTGTCACCTCCAGATTATTTTTGTTGCTTTCGTATTTATCCCGGGAGTTGTTAAGATCGACAATTTGTAAAACAAGACTGGTTATTTCCTGCTTATCCCGATTAATCTCGTTTTGACGATAAGTTAAGTTTCTCAAGCTGTCAGCATCGCCTCCTGGGGTGAATAAAAAGGGAAGAAAACTAACGGCCGAATCGGCATAATTTTTTATATATAGATCTCTGACTTTTTCCTCGAATTTTCTTTGCTGACCGGATAATTTTTCCTCCTGGAGGCTTATAAGTTTTTTACTTTTTTCAATAAGAGCGGCGATATTTGACAAATTTTTATTAATGCTGTCTATGGAGTTTTCAAGCTCGCTCGCCTTTTGTTCATGAGGCTTTGTTGCTGAGGAAGATATATTAAGAAGTTTATTGCACTCGTCAATTTTTTTCTGGCACTCATCAGTGGAATTACAGTTCGGATCGCATTGTTCAGCCAACACCCGAGGAGAAAGTAGGGCAACAATTACAGTGATTATTATCAAAAAAATTCCTAGATTTATTTTCACTTATACATTATACCCAAATCACGCAATTTTTTATTAAATTTATCCATAACACCTTGGGATAAATTATTTGGATGAAAAAAGGCATAGCCCAAACCCACACTTTCATTAGTCATTTTTCGTTTCATAAACAAGAACTGAACAATAAACGCCAATAAGTCCAATATTCCAATTGCCAATACTATCAATTTGAAATTGGTTAATTGGTATTTATTGGATATTGATTGATTGGTCATATTGGCTTTATTGACTTTGTAAGCTCCCGGCAAATAATATTTGGTCCAATCATTTTCTTTAAACCACCGGTAGTTTATATTGCTTCTGTCAAACAGACACTTTACCTGCAAGACCTCGTGGGCGGTGTAAAGATTTTTCACCTTCACCTCTAAATTATTAGCATCAAGAAAAATATTTGGACAGACCGTTTGCTTATATATTTTTTTCCGCTTTAAATAGGAAACGACAAAGACCCTTGTTAACCACAGTGTCCCGGGTTTTGTAACAATCATCAAATCAATATCGGCATCATTATTAGCATTACCTGCTGATACCGATCCGGTCACAAAAACTGCTTGAATAAATGAAATTTTCTGCAAATCTTCTGCCACTTTTTTGGCAAAATATAATTTTTCTTCAGAGGTTTTTTTAAGATTTATTCTCCAAAGTTTTGCTTCCTTGGAATTTAAGGGGTAATTAAAAATACTGGCATACACATGGGCTAACAGCTCTGAGTTGGTCATAATTTATGCTATGATATCACCATGGACGAGAAACGGATACTTTATATACTTCTTTCAATTATTGCCGGTCTTTACTTATTGCAAATTACCTGGGGATTTTTGGCAATGTTTTCCGATATTTTTCTCATATTAATTCTTTCCTGGCTCTTATCTTTTATTTTGGAACCTGTTGTCAGATCGATAACTCAAAAAAACACCTCGCGTTTGGTTGCTGCCAGTATCGTCTATGTTTTTCTCGGCATTTTTCTTTTTATCCTGGGAATGGTTATTGTGCCCACCATTATTTCCCAACTAACCATTATTCTGGGAGCCATCCCCGACCTGGCACGAACCGCCCCGGAGTGGCTGCAACAATTTGTTACTGCCACCCTGTCAAATGCCGTCGCAATTGCTCAAAATATCACGGCGGCCATTTTCAATTTGGTATTAGTTCTTATCTTTTCTTTCTACTTTTTAATTGAACGCGACCGGATTAGTAAACTTATCTACGATCTTCTTCCCGATGATTGGGAGAGTAATTTTAGATTCCTGGAAAAAGTGGTCAACACCAGCTTTGCCGGTTTCTTACGGGTCCAGGTTGCCCTCGGTGCAGTCGTGGGAATTACCACCTATCTGGTCCTGACCATTATGGGGATAAATTACGCTCTGACGGCTTCTTTTGCCGCCGGCATTCTGGCTATTGTTCCGGTTGTTGGCCCGGCTTTGGCTGTTTTACCCCCAATTCTTCCGGCCCTTATGACCTCGGTTAACACCGGCCTTATCACTTTTGTCGTTTTATTTTTGCTCCAGCAGATTATCTATAACGTGGTCTCACCGAAAGTAATCGGTGAAACTTTAAAACTGCACCCCATCTTCGTCTTGATATCTTTTATCGTCGGTTTTAAAATCGCCGGATTCTGGGGAGCAGTCTTTGCCGTCCCGATAACATCAGCTTTTGTTATAATCATTCAAGAATTTATTTATCACAATAAAAAATGACTAAACGGGCGCTATCATTTATCATTATTGGAGTTTTACTTGTCCTTTCCGGAGTCTTATTACTGTTTAAGATATTTTTCCTGGACAATAAGGGTATCGCCGCAATCCAGGTACAATCATTCCCTAAAGCTGATGTTTATCTAAACGGAAATAAAATCGGTTCGACTCCATTAAAAGATGAAAAACAAGTCCCCGGTGAGTATGACTTAAAATTGACAACAACAGTCAACGGAAAAGATATCGACTGGATCGGAAAAGTGAAGCTGGCAAGCGATACAATTACCTTTGTGAACCGGGAATTGTCCGACAATCCGGAACAGACAGCCGGGGAATCACTGATCTTGGAGAAATTGGCCGATAATAAAACTACGGAAATTGCCGTAGTCTCCGATCCCAACGGAGCCATTGTAAAAATTGACGGTAAGTCTGTCGGGACCGCCCCGATCACCGTCCCCGAGGTGTCGGCCATTGATCATGAAATTTCCCTCTCATACCCCGGTTACCGTGATCGGTTTGTCCGTGGTCGGGTAGTCGCCGGTTATCGTTTGAATGTCTCTGCCCAAATGGCGAAAACCCAGGAAAACCAGGCCACAATTTCGACCACCCCAACTCCCACACTAACGGCCACAAAGTCCGCATCAATTGCCAAACCGTACGTCACAATAAAGCAGACCCCAACCGGTTGGCTCAGGGTGAGATCCGCACCTTCGACAGCCGCCACAGAGTCAGGCAGGGTAAATCCCGGAGAAAGTTTCCCTTTGCTTTCGGACCAGACGGGGTGGGTTAAAATTAAATTCAAAGAGACCCTTGAAGGGTGGGTTTCCGATAGCTACGTAGAAAAGTTCAAGTAATTAATTTCCCAAAATATAAATTATTACCATTACCATTGCCCCCCAAATTCCAATGGTTATAAGTAGTGGCTTATCGGTTAATAATACCTTTTCCGGCGACTCCCCCTGGTGTTTCTCGTACATTAACTGCAGATAGCGCATGACACCGTAGATAACAAAGGGGACCGTAATCATGAGCCACTTTCTTTCTGCCGCGAAAATGAGTAAATTTTCTTCTAAAAAATTACCAATACTCTGCCTCAAAGCCGGCGGCTTTGTCAGAAACGCGTAGAAAGCATAAGTAAGCCAGGTCCCCGTCGAGAACATGGAGAGATAGACGTCAAGCATTTTTTCACTGTAGTGAGACAGAGTCGCTCGTGTCTTGGGAGTCGTCCCATCAGGTTTACTAAGGAGAGTTAGTTCCCCTCGTCTTTTTCCCAAGGCTAAAAATAGGGACAGCGAGACAACAGTGAAAAATAGCCAGATGTTAATGTGGTACCCGGTCGCCGCTTCCCCGGCAAAGACTCGAAGGATAAAGGCTGAAGCAATGGCCAAAACATCAAGAAGGACAATGTGCTTTAGAAAAAAAGTATAAGCCAGCTGGAGGGCTACGAAAATAACAACCACAAGGAAAAAAGCCGGGGGAAAGAAAAACAGGGCCAGGGAGGATGCTGTTAAAAGAGATATTACCGAGACAGTAATAGCCGTTGGAATTGTGATCTTGCCACTGGCAATGGGTCGAAATCTTTTGAACGGATGAATTTTGTCTGATTCCACATCGACAATGTCGTTTAAAAGATATATTCCGCTTGAAAGCAAGCAAAATACTAAAACCGCAAAAAGACTACTATTGAAGGCTTCCGGATTAAAAAACTGCCCGGTAAATACGATCGCCGCGAAGATGACCAGGTTTTTTAACCATTGTCTAACTCTTGCGGCTTTAGCCAGTTGGTATAGAAATTCAACCATATAATTATCATCAGGATAAATACGGCAAGAACAATAAATGCGAAAAACTTTTGCTGGGCATTCAAAAATAATGCGACCACGCCAAGTATAGCGGAGAGGCCCCAATAAAACAAGGCAATTTTGGGTTTGTCCCACCCGGCATCAAGCATCCGATGGTGGAGAAAGGTCCTGGTCCCCTGGGTTGGATTTTTTCCCTGTAATATTTGGCTAACTTTAACAAAAACAGCATCCACGGCGGGAACCCCCAGGACAAGGATCGCCGTGCCAAGTTTTGCCGTTGATAAAATCGCCAAAGTAGCAAGTAGGTATCCTGCAAGTGATTTTCCTCCGTACCCCGGCATTATTTTTTGCGGGTAACGATTCCAGAGCAAAAAACCGAAATAGGCACCGGAGGTGATAAAGGCCAAAGTGGTCCCGGTCCAAGCGGGAAAATTTTCCACTGACAGTTGGGAAAATGAGAGAATCCCGATAACCAAGGCAGAAATTGTCACAAAACCGGGAAGCTGCCCGTCAACCCCACCGCTCCAACCGACCATATTCATAGTCCAAACAATCCAGATGACCGCCACAATGTCTGCAAAAGGCAAAAAACTGTGAGGGCCGATAAAGTTAAAGGTAATCCGCCAGGCATCAAGATTAATTGTCCCCCCGGTAAAGGGATTAGTTACATATGAAATCCCTGCTCCCCCGCCAACCGCCAAAATCGCTGCCAGAAAGTTTACCCCCAGGCGAACATACGGATGGACATCTTTGTAATCGTCTATAAGTCCCACGACAACCAAAAGGGTTGCCCCCAAGACCAGGCCGATTAGCTCTTTGGAAAAGGGGACAAAGAAAAACACAGCGGCAATAAAACCGAGTAGTATAGCCAGACCACCTGCCCTTGGGACAATTCTCTTTTCCGTATGCGCCGGGTGCGGCCGTTTTTTGGGATCATCTATCAACCGGTAATAGTTGGCAAAAGCAATTACTGCCGGGACAGCGGCCGCAACAAGAAAGCATGCCAATAAAAATGGCAGGAAGGCGACGTTTTTTAAAAGGCCGAAACTTAGAATCATGTAATTATTTTAATTATATTGATGGTTCCCAAGAGCGTTAATATCGACAAAATAACTGTTATTCCCTGAAGAATTCTCGCAAGAATAATCTCTTTCTCTAAAAAATTTAAGGAGTAACCCAAATTAAAGATGCCTAGGAAAAAATTTCCCAGAGGAAGAATTACCAGCAGGTATTTTGGAGCCAGTCTTGCCTCCCCCCAGACCCGGCTATAGAAAAAGGGGACATCGCTTGGCAATTTTTCAAAAAAATAGAAAAGGATAAATAAAGACGCCGCCGTCATCAACAAAAAAGCTACCCCGGCCATTATAAATAAACGGTCCTGCGTTTTGATATCTATTTTCGGGCTCTGGGAAAATTTAAATTTAAACTTAAAACTGGACACAATCTATATTTTAACAAATCTGCTACAATTATTTCATAATGGTTAGGGAAATAACCCAACGGGAAGCCGAAAAGCAGAATCTTTTAGCCCACCATATTACTCAAAGTTGGCAATGGGGCCAATTTCGTCTTCAAACCGGGGTTCCAAAGATACTGAGACTGGGGTTTTTTGATGGAAATAATCTAAAACGGGTTTACCAGGTTTTTTTTCATCAGGCACCATACTTAAATCGCCTCATCGCCTATTTACCAAGGACCGAAAGTCCCCCCCCTGATGATCTGAGTGTCATTTCGGAAATTTGTAAAAAAAACAGGGCAGTTTTTTTAAAGCTTGAACCGGAAGGAAAGATTGACCTTTCCTTTGGCCAACCTATTCTCCCCGAGAATTCCCTTCTCGTTGATCTAAATCAACCGGTTGATGATCTGTTGGCAAGTATGCATGAAAAAACCCGGTACAATATCCGATTGGCTCAAAAATCAGGAGTTGTCGTCACCGCAAAAACTGATGCGGATTCACTGACGACTTTTATAAATTTATATGACGCCACTCAGAAACGACAGGGGTTTTTTGCTAAATCAGGAAATTATTTAAAAACTTTGTGGAACGTTCTGTCCCCCACTAAGATGGTTCATCTTCTTATGGCAGAAGTTGAAGGAGAACCTGTTGCTGCAGGAATGTTTTTTCATTTTAACGAAACTTTTTCCTTTCCTTACGGCGGGTGGTCAGCCACACATCGGGAAAAAATGCCAAACAATTTACTACATTTCGAAGCCATGCAGTATGCAAAAGAACTGGGAGCACAAAAGTATGATTTTTGGAGTTCGTACAAGAATTCCCCTAACCCAAAAGATCCTTGGTACGGAACATATATCTTCAAAAAAGGTTTTGGGGGGGTTGAGGTTCATTACCCCGGGGCCTATGACATTGTGTTCGACCGACCCACATATTCATTATTTAACATCGCTAATAAAATCAGATTTCCTCTCTATAAAATTAAGAGATTGCTTCATGCCTGACGTCAGACAATCAGATTTATATGCCAAGTATATGCAGTCCCTCGGCTGGATCGTGGAAAAAATTGACGACACAAATGTTTTTATTAAAAAAATTCTATTTTTCTCCGTCATAAAAATTCAAAGACCAAATATTTTAAGTTTAAGTAAACTTAAATTATTAAAAAATAAATACCGGGCAATTAAAGTTAATATTGAACCTGGGCAAGGGTGGCGTTTGTTGCCTACTAAAACAATTATTATTGATCTTTTGAATTTAAATATTCCTAAAGATACCCGGTATGAAATACGAAAGAGCCAGAACACGAAGTTATTAATTAAAGTGACAGATGATATTGACGGGTTTTATAAAATGCTTCAAGAAACGATGAGAATTGGGCATTGGGAAATCCCGATAAAAAGAGAGGTAACAAATTTATATAAAGCTTTTAAGCCATACAACTCGGCAATTTTAATGACTCAGCACTCCGGGTGTTTGATGATTTGGGATAAAGACACTGCTCATTACATGTATGCGGCAAACACCACTTCCGGGTTAAAATTAGGAGCCGCCTATTTAACCCTTTGGGATGCAATAAAATTTTGCCAGAAAAAAGGCTTAAAGTATTTAGATTTGGAAGGAATTTATGATGAAAGATTCCCCAGTGAGAACAAAAATTGGCAGGGATTTACAAAATTCAAAATGGGTTGGGGCGGAGAAGTTGTGGAGTATTGATAAATAATCTGCTACATTAGTAGGTATGGCCACAGAAAGAAAAGAGGAACCTTTAATAAGCTCTGTAATGACTACGGCTAAAAGGATTGGGGGGGATATAGCAGCTATGTGGCTCGAAAGAAGTCTCCGAAGAGGAGATACTCCGTACCTAGAATTTACTGGTATAACACGTGAGGACGGTACGCCTGTAAGAATCTCCTTGGAAAACCTAGACGGGCCAGAGGTAAATTGACTTATTAATTACACAATATTTTAAATTCGCAACTTTGACAAAGGATCGAATTGGAACACTGGAAGTCGGATTTTTGAATTTGGTCGCGAATTTCCAGAATTTCTTTTTTTGCCGCTTCAAGCCGTTCGACAGTTCTAACGGTTGATATTTTTTCTCCAGTTTCAAAATAATAGAACGAGAGTTTTACATCAGAAATTTTTTTATTATAGACCCCGGGATTTATGGCCGCTATAGAATAAATTGTCATCTGTAAATCGGCATCAATATCTTTTTTCGTGGGGACATGCGCTCCCGTTTTATAATCAATAATTTCAATCCTCTCCCCACCAAGATCGTCAATGCGGTCAAATTTACCGCCAAGACGCAAGTCCTCGGTTAATTTAAATATAAACGGTTGTTCCAAAAAAATAGGCTGGGCATTTTTATGAAGATCAGTTTTTAAATAATCTTGCAAAAAATGGCGAACTCTTTCCTTGGCCTCTTCCTCGTGTTTTTTACTTTTATATCCCTCACTAATCCAGTCTTTGGCAAAAAGATCGTCCAAGGATAAGTCTTTGTGTAAATATAAATCCCGCAAAATTAAATGCGTCGAATTTCCCATTGACTGAGCGGAAGACGGCGGGGTAGGGATACGCAAAATATTTTTTAATTTAAAATGAAGGGGACACATCCGAAAAGTTTCTATGGCACTGTAGGATAAGTAATCAATTTTGACTACTGACTTCTGACTACTGTCTACAGCAGTTTCTATTCTGTCCCATTCAAATAATGAAATTTGCTTTTCTTTTTCAGTAGTCTGTATCCTGTTGTCTGTAGTCACGCCAATCGCCTCTGCGACAAATGGACTAATTTTTCTCTCACGCTTTCCCTCGCCATAAAATCCGGCAGCCGTAAAAAATAACCTCCGTTTTGCCCGGGTCATCCCTACATAACATAGACGCCGCTCTTCCTGAATATGAAAATCGCCGGTTGGTAAAATTTCTTTAATTAAATTATCCGGAATAGGAATTTGTTCCTTTCTCTCCCTCGAGGGAAACCGCCCATCAACTAAATTAACCAGAAAAACGACCGGAAACTCCAGTCCTTTTGCAGAATGCAGCGTCAAAATATTGACAGCATTGCTTTTGAGCCAGTCAGTTTCAGCCGTTACTGGTGACTCCCCGGCTTCCATCGCTAATTCTAAGTATTCTACTGCCGAGAACAGGTTGGCCACATTTCCCCGCCCTTCCAGACTTTTTAGCTTGTCGAAAAATTTAATAATGTTTTGCGCCTGCAATTCACCAAACTTGGTTTTATATTCCGTGATTAGCCGAAGAAGACCAGAGTCCTCCAAAAAATAATATAAAATTTGGCCGGCTGACTCTTTATGGATTAGCTCCTGATGCTTATGGACCATTTTGACAAAGTCCCGGTCCTCTTTTTCCATGATTTCAAAAAGGGAAATGTATTGCTTTTTTGCTTGACTAAGTAGAGAAATTAGGTCTCGTTGTTTAAAATCAAAAACTTCCATGGAAAGGACTCTGTACAACGACACGGTGTCCGTAAAATCTGCCAAAAATCTAAGGTAGGCAATTAAATCTTTAATTTCCGGTTGGCGGTAGAGTTGCCCCGGACCCAAAAACTGATAAGGAACCCCACTTCGCTCGAAAGCTCTTATAAAAACTTCTGAATGATTGTTTGCCCTAACGAGGATGGCAAAATCTTTATAATCAAGTCCGGAATCCGAAGTTCGAAGTTCGGCGATTTTTTTGACAACATACTCTGCCTCGTTTTCTCCCCGGTCAAAATAATTGAATTCAATTTTTTCTCCGTTACCACTCACCTGCGAAAGGAGTTTTTTGTCAATTTTTTCTGCAACCTCCAGACGATCGGGATTGTTGTGTTGGATGAGGTCATATGACCGGTCCAAAATTTCCTGAGTAGACCGGTAGTTTTTATTAAGAGCAATGACTTTTGCTTTGGGATAATCTTTGCGAAACTGTAAGACATTAGAAATAGCGGCGCCTCTGAATCGGTAGACACTTTGGTCATCGTCGGCAACGACTGTCACATTACAATCGTCCTGGCACAATAATTTCACCATTTGGTACTGGGCATAGTTTGTATCCTGAAATTCATCGAGAAGGATATATTTAAATTTCCTCTGGTATTGAGTTAAAATTTTGGGTCGGTCGCGAAGTAATTTAAGAGTGTAAGAAATTAAATCCGAAAAATCCATGACTCCTTCTTTGATTTTTAAATCCTCGTAAAGTTTAAACGCTTCTGCTAATTCTAAAATGTCATTGCGAGGAGCCAAAGGCGACGCGGCAATCTTTTCTGTGTCTTCAGAAGATTGCTTCGCTTCGCTCGCAATGACACTGTTTGTAAATTCGCTATATTCATTTGGGCTAACATCCTCGTCTTTAAGTCTGGAAAAATGGTCCAATAGACCGGCGATAAATTTGTAAGGGTTGCCGTGCGGACGAAAGTAACTAAGGTTAAATTTCCAAAAATTATTTTTGACAAACAAATAGCTCTCCGCCTGCGTCATAAGTTTATAGTTGGGGTTAATGCCGATATGAAGTCCTTCTTCCCGAAGGAGCCGATCACAAAAGGAGTGAAAGGTCATTATCCACATGCCAAATGTGCCATACGGCAAAGCGACGTCAACCCGCTCTTCCATCTCCCGGGCGGCTTTTTCCGTAAAGGTTAAGGCCAGGATTTCATCCGGTTTTGCTAAGCCTTTCTCAATTAAGAACTTAATCTTTTCGGAAATAACGGTGGTCTTCCCCGTCCCCGCTCCAGCAACAATTAAAAGCGGCCCATTATTATTTTCCACCGCCAATTTTTGCTCGCTATTTAACATATTTGCATTCTACCTTTAAACCTTTCTAGTCTCTTCTATTAAATTTTCCTCTTTGTCACCAATCTTTTGGACATTTTCGACTTTTGAGGACAGGGATAAAAATTGAGAGGCGGCGCGGGACATGGTGTTATATGTGTTATTAATGTGAGTTTGCAAAGTTTGTAAAATCTCAGCAAACTTTCCGGTTTCAGTGTGTATGGCCCGCAAGGAAGCCTGGATATTTTTTATTTCTGAAGCAATTTTTTGCCCCTCAAAAGAAAGTAGAACAGACCGCAAGAAAGCGTAAAAAGTCGACGGTGAGACCGGCATCACCCGCCTTTTATAGGCATAATCAACAAGATCCGAGTTAACGATATCATAATAAACAGCCTCCGACGGGACGTACATCAGAGCAAAATCAACCGTTCCCTCATCCGTCAAAATATATTTATCGGCAATTTCATCAACCCGGCTTTTAATATCTCTTTGAAAATCCTTTTTGAAACTCTCATCTTCATGCATTTTTTTAAAGTTTTCCATGGAAAACTTTGAGTCAATCGGGATTATTCCCGAACTGGTCTTTATTACGGCGTCCACTTTAGCCCCCGACCGGAAAGCATATTGCAAGCCATAATTTGCCCGAGGTAAACTTTGTTCTAAGAGTTGGGCCAGTACCTGTTCGCCAAGACCACCGCGAAGTTTGGGCGAAGCTAGAAAATTTTGTAAATCCTTCATTGATTTACCAATTTCGCTCATCTCGCCAATCGTTTTTTGCGACTCCAAAATCTTCTGAGTCTGAAGATCAAGCCGTTTGTCCATGGATTTGAGCCACTCCAAAAGTGTCGTGTCAGACTTTGGAGTAAATTTCCGCTCAAGGTATAAAAACAGACAAATAAAACCAATTATTAAACTCCCTAAAATTATTATTAGATCCATATATTAATAAAGATTGCCACGGTCGCTAACGCTCCCTCGCAATGACACTAAGTGTTCGATATAATCATATCATGCAAAATCCATTTAATCGCCGGCTCCAAAAACATCTTAAATTGCTAAAACTAATTTGCAGCCTTTTGTCACTAATTTTATTAACTTTATTAATTTTATTAGCCTCCCCGACCATGATCAGTTCTCTATTTGTCTCCTTTTTTCTATTTCTTACTTTGTTTTTTATCTCATATCTATTCTTTCCGCTTAAGAATTCTTTTCTATTGGCCTTGATCGGTTTCCTTCTTTTTCTCCTTCGTCTCTTGACCCGCCTGCCACCGGGAGTATAAAAAGGGCAAATCTTTAGCTATAATTAGGTTGTGAACAAAAAATTTTACATCACGGCCGCGATTCCTTACGTTAATGCCAAACCACATATAGGGCATGTGTTAGAGTTTGTTCAGGTTGATACTGTAAAAAGATATCACGAGCTTCTAGGTGAGGATGCCGTCTCTCTTTCCGGCGGCGATGAAAACGCACTAAAAAATGTCCAAGCCGCAGAAAAAGCGGGGCGACCGATCCGGGAATTTGTTGATGAAAATACTGAAGCATTCAGGCAATTGGCAATTAAACTGAATGCCGAATTTAGCTATTGGCAAAAAGGATCAGATCAAAAAAACCATTTTGCTTCCAGCCAAAAATTGTGGAACTTGTGTCTTAAAGATATCTATAAAAAAAGTTATAAGGGTCTCTATTGCGTCGGTTGTGAGACTTTCTATACACCAGACGAATTAAATGGGAATGGCGAATGTTTTGAACACCCCGGTAAAAAGCTTGACGAAATTCAGGAAGAAAATTACTTTTTCAAATTGAAAGACTACCAGGAACAACTAATAAAATTAATCGAGTCGGAAAACTTAAAGATTGTTCCGGATTTTAGAAAAAACGAGGTTTTATCATTTCTAAAACAAGGGCTGCAAGATATCAGTGTTTCCCGTTCCAATGAGAGAGCAAAAAACTGGGGAGTTCCGATTCCAAATGACCCAACACAGAGAATTTATGTTTGGTTCGATGCCTTAAACATTTATAGAAGCGGTGCCCCGGAAAAATATTGGCCGGCGGACGTTCATGCTATTGGTAAAGGAATTACCCGGTTTCATACTGTCTATTGGCCGGCATTTTTACTTTCTGCAAAACTTGACCTCCCGAAAACTGTTTTCATTCATGGTTATTTGACAGTCAACGGTAACAAAATCAGTAAATCTGATCCGACAACAGTAATCGATCCTGTTCCCTTAATCGAAAAATATGGAGCAGACGCTATAAGATATTATTTGCTTGCAAAAATAAATCCTTTCGGCGATGGCGATTTTTCTGAAGACAAGCTTCGTGAGGTTTACAATGCCGATTTAGCCAATGGTCTTGGAAATTTAGTGGCTCGGATTGCCAAGCTTGCAGAGAAGGCTAATTTCGTACTTGAACCTAGAACCTATAACCTGGAACCTTATTTAAAAAGCCAGTTGGATGTTTTTAGATTTGATTTGGCCCTTGAGTTTTTGTGGCAAAACATTACCTTATTAAATCAAAAAGTGGATCTCAACAAACCGTGGGCTCTTGATGACAATAATCTGAAAAAATTTATTGCGGAAATTGCACCGGAAATTTCAAACCTAGCCTACAATCTTCAACCCTTTATCCCGGAAACTGCCCAGAAAATTTTGAAACAGTTTTCCGGGCCAATTAAATCCGGACCGGCTCTTTTCCCAAGAGTTTAATCTATGGAAGAAGATATAAAAAGTCTTAAAGCGGAAATTGAAACCATAAAGCTTAGAAATACGAGAGTCGAAGCAGATAAAGCTTGGGAAACAAGTATATTTAGATTAACGGTGCTTTCGATCATAACTTTCATTTTCTCAATTACTGTATTGTATTTTGTCAAAACTGAAGAATATCTATTGAGTGCCCTAAGTTCCACCGCCGGTCTTATTATCTCTTCTCAATCGCTACCTTTTATTAAGAGGTGGTGGATAAAAAACCGCTATGCTCATTGATTCCCATTGCCACTTAACCAAAAGGTTTTATGAAGACCCTAAGTTAATAATTCAGAATGCCGTGGAGCAGGGTGTTGGAAAAATGATCTGCGTGGGGACAAGCCTTGAGGATTCAAAGGAAGCTATAGATGTTGCCAACACATACCCTGAGGTCTATGCCGCCGTCGGAGTCCATCCGGAAGAAACCTGCAACAATTGGGGGGAATTTGAGAGGTTAATTTCCCGACCAAAAGTTGTCGCAATTGGGGAATGCGGACTGGATAATAAAGTGGGGTCGAGAGTTCAAAAAGAAACCTTCCAAAGGCAAATTGACCTGGCGAAAAAGTACGATAAACCCCTCATAATCCATATTCGCGATGCCTGGGAAGAAGTTAAAGAATTTGATTTAAGTTTAAACCGGGGAGTTTTCCACTGTTATTCAGGACCGCCGGAAGTACCGCCAAATTTTTATGTCTCCTTTGCCGGAAATGTGACTTTTAAAAACGCCCCCAACCTGCAAGCGATTGCAAAATTAATCCCCTTAAGCAGCATACTCGTGGAGACCGACTCGCCCCTTCTCTCCCCGGTTCCTTTCCGAGGGAAGCAGAACGAACCAAAAAATGTTAAAATAATTGCAGAATATATAGCAAGTCTTAAAGACCTAAATATTGAAGAGGTGGAACAAGTGACGTCTCAAAATGCCAAAAAACTTTTCGGAATTAATTGATTACTATCCGGTCAAAACCCAACGACTTCTGGAGATCCTAACCGGACTCATCCCCTGGGTTGTTATCCTTTTTTTATTGGTTGGGAGTTTTTACTTTCCTAATGCTGTCGCTTATATGGTTCTTGTCTTTAATGTCTACTGGCTCTACCGGTCCTTCCAGACTTCACTCTTTGTCATTGTCGGTTATCTAAATTTGAAGGCCACCATAAATACAGACTGGAACCAAAAACTGCTGGCCCTACCTCAAACCTCAGAAATTTACCACCTAATAATTATTCCCAATGTCAAAGAGCCCCTTGCCACTCTCGAACGAAACGTCCTAGCCCTCCTAAAACAAACATTTAACCCTAAACAGCTCATTGTCGTTTTAGCCATGGAAGACCGGGCCCGGGAATTTGACGCGGACAAACCGGAATATATCGTTAAAAAATACGGGGCAAAGTTTAAAAAAATATTTGTCACCTGGCACCCGATTGTTGCCGGTGAAACCGTTGGTAAACACAGTAACAACGCCTATGCCGCCAAAACCGTCAAGAAAATCTTGATCGATGAACAAAAATTAAATATTGATAATATTATTGTGACAACCTGCGATGTGGATACCGTCTTTCATGAAAAATATTTTTCCCTTCTAACTTACAAATTTCTAACCTGCAATAAACCTTATAACCGGTTCTTCCAAGCTCCATTCTTTATGAACAACAATGTTCACCGTCTTCCACCGTTTATGAGACTGAGAATTTTAATGGGGGATGCCGGCCGGTTGGCGGGACTCCAAAAGCCAAGCGGTCGCATTATGAACTTTTCCGCTTACTCCGTAGCCTTAAAACTTCTGGACACAGTGGGATACTGGGATGTCGACGTTATTCCGGAAGATTGGCACATTAACTTAAAAAGTTATTTTGCACTTCATGGGGATGTGGATATTATCCCTCTAAATATTCCGGTCTATGGCGATGCCCCGGAGTCAGTCACCACCTGGAAAACAATAAAGAATACTTATCAGGCGGAAAAAAGGTGGGCCTGGGGAGTCAGTGACATTCCCTATGTTATAAAAAACTTTATCCAACATCCGGAAATACCTTTAATTAACCGGCTAAATAAGCTCCTTCTCACGGCCGAATGGCACATTACCTGGAGCACCTCTTGGTTTCTTATCACAATCGGGGCGACTCTCCCAACTATCTTAAATCCGGCCTTTGCCCGTACCGCCCTGGGCTACAGTTTACCAAAACTAAGTAGTTTGATTTTAACGACCTGTATTGTTGGATTGCTTCTTATGACCTTTTACGGTTACTTGCTAAATCCGAATGCTAAAAATAAGATCAGATCGTTTTTACACCCCTTAACTTTTTTACAATGGGCCTTGTTACCGGTTCTGGGGTTTTTCTTCGGTATGCTTCCCGGCTTGGAATCCCAAACCCGCCTCATGCTGGGTAAATATATCGAATACCGCGTGACAGAAAAAGTGTAAAATAATTCTGTGACCTTACTTATTCTTTTTATAACTTTTCTCCTGCGACTTCCCTCTTTTTTTGAACCCTATTGGTATGGTGATGAAGGAATTTATCTGGCGGTGGGGCAGGTAATTCAAAGGGGAGCGGTCTTGTATCGGGACATCTGGGACAACAAGACTCCTCTTTTATATCTAATATATGGTCTTGCTCCAACTCTTCTTTGGGCCAAAATTTCAGCCGCGGCCTGCGTCCTGGGAACAGTGTATTTCGTCAAAAAAATTACCAAAAGTAACCTGGCGGCACTTTTAACTGGTATCTTTCTGTCCATCCCCCTATTTGAAGGATCAATTGCCAATGCCGAACTCTACTTTACTCTGCCAATTGTGGCCACCGTTTATATCCTTCTTAGAAATAAACCTAATTATTTATTAATCGGAAGCCTTTTTTCTATTTCTTTTCTTATAAAGTTTCCCGCTGTTTTTGATTTTATCGGGTTGTTTCTCGCCCTTTTTATTATCAACCGAAAAATCAGGCCATTTTTAGTGATGGCGATTCCGATAATCCTGTCTTTTTCATTTTTTATTTTCTATTTTTTGATTAACAATGCTTTTGGAGACTTTCTTACCGCCTCTTTCTTTCAAAACGCCTCCTATGTGGCTGTAGACTCCGGCCCATTTTCTAAATTCTCAAACCCGTTATTTACGAGAGGTATTTTATTATTGCTAAGCTCAACGATTTTATCGGTATTGTTTTGGAAAAGGAGACTTTCCAAAGAATTTCTCTTTTTCGGTCTTTGGTTTGGATTTTCCTTATACGGAGCACTTTTGTCAAATCGACCATATCTTCATTATTTACTCCAAATCATTCCTCCGGCGATAATTCTTGTCCATTATTTAATTAAAAACATTAAAAAGTATTACCTCGTTTTTATTCCCCTCTATTTAGTTTTTAGATTATTGCAAATCAATTTTTCCGAAGCCTTTAGACTGCCGACATGGCATTATTATGAAAATTTCTATGGATACGTCTCCGGACAGAAAACATGGAAAGACTATGCTAACTGGTTTGACGCGCGGACAGTCACTAATTACCAGATTGCCAGTTACTTAAGTGGCGATAATTTATTTGTCTGGGGGGACAACGCATTTATCTACGTTTTGTCAGGGATTGCCCCGACAACGAAATTCATCCAAGCGCATCATTTGACGACAATTGACCCGAGTAATCTCGACAAGATTACAGACCAGATAAGGACTAAAAAACCAAAATTTATTGTAGTCGTAAGGCCGGTGAGATTTCCTTTTCCAAAACTTGAAACGATCATTGATAACAATTACCGTCTAAAAAGAATCATCGGTGAAAATTACATTTACCAAATCCTGGGGAATATCTCCAACAAAACGGCTTATTAGATTCTGGGTTCTGGATCCAAAAAACAACCGGTGGCGGGCACAGGTTAAATACAACTTATCTTTGGCCCGGGTAATTCCGACATAACAAAGACGTCTCTCCTCCTCCATTTCCAAACTGTCCATCAGGCTTCGGGAATGGGGGAAAATTCCCTCTTCCATCCCGACAATAAATACCACCGGGAACTCCAGTCCCTTGGCCGCGTGCACCGTCATAAGTGTAACTGCATTATTATCTACCCTTCGACGGCTTTCTTTCTCAACCAGAGCAATGTTTTCCAAAAATTCTTCAAGAGTAGGAAATTCTTCTGCCACAGATCTTAGTTCTTTTATATTTTCCAGTCTTGCCAGGTCCTCCTCGTCATTTTCGTCAAATAAATCCAAGTAACCTGTCACCTCCACAATTTTGTCTAATAATTCCAGAGTAACTAGATTAGAGGAATGAGGCTTTAAATTTAAAAACTTCTCCAATCTCCCTTTTCCGATTTTTTCTGCCCGCTTGTAAGAAACACTATCCTTTGAATTGTAAATTAACCGCAGATAAGCAATTAGGTCTTTAATTTCTTTTCTTTCATAAAATCTGGTCCCGCCCACCAGGACATAGGGGATCCCCTCATGTAAAAAAACCTCCTCTAAAACCCGTGATTGGGCGTTGGTTCGGTACAAAACAGCGCAGTCGGACAAGTTGTTGGATAAGTGATCTACAATAAATTTAGCCTCATCATGTTCGTCTCGCGCTTCATATAAAGTTATTTTATCTCCCCCATCTTGCCTCGTCCAAAGTTTTAAGATCGGATGGGACCGGTTTTTGGAAATGACGCCGTAAGCTGCATCCAAAATCCTCTGGGTTGACCTGTAATTCTGATCAAGGTTAAAAGTTTTGACCCCGGGAAATTCTGACTTAAAGTTTATTAGGTTCTTATAATCCGCTCCCCGCCAGGAATAAATACTTTGAGAGAAATCGCCAACCACACAGATGTTTGTGTAGCGTTTCGCCAAAAGTTTTGTCAATTCAAACTGGGCGTGGTTAGTGTCTTGATATTCGTCGACCAAAATATATCGAAATCTTTCCTGGTATTTAGCCAATGTTTCGGGAGACTTTTTGAACAATCTCACTGTTTCCATGATGAGGTCATCAAAATCCAAGGCGCCATTTTCTTTTAAGGCCTTTTGGTAGCTAAGATAGATATCGGAAACTGTGGTCTGGAAAAAGCCCCGAGCGTATTGAGGATACTCCAAGGCACCGATTAACTGATTCTTGGCTTGACCGATAGTTCCAAGGACGGCTCCCGGATTGAATTCTTTTGTTGAGAGATCCATTTTTTTCATTATTTCTTTTATTAAATCCAACGAGTCATTGTCATCATAAATGACATACGTCGAAGATATTCCGATTTCCTGGCCGTCTTCACGCAATATTTTGGAGCACAGGCTATGAAAAGTCCCCGCCCAAGGACCGACTACCGACTTCTGACTACTGTAGTCAGTAGACAGTAGTCTCGTCACTCGTGCTTTCATCTCCATGGCCGCCTTATTGGTAAAGGTCACAAGAAGAATTTGCTCCGGGCTAACCTGCTTTTGAGAAACCAAATAGGCGACCCGGTAGGTTAAAACA
>Ga0209542_10003146_pt1 | contig 35688 bp, 34 predicted proteins | sample RifCSPhighO2_01_FD_184028 | JGI IMG/M metagenome (GOLD analysis project Ga0209542, IMG submission 184028) | Soil microbial communities from Rifle, Colorado - Rifle CSP2_plank highO2_0.1 (SPAdes) (version 2) | ecosystem: Environmental > Terrestrial > Deep subsurface > Rock core/Sediment ...
ACACTATTCCGCTGAACTCAAGGATAAATATGAAAGCAAGCTAAAAGCAGGCGATCACACAAAAGATAAGGCAATAGTCGCAGGCCGCGTGATGGCAAAGAGAAATTTTGGTAAGCTCTATTTTGTTTCCCTTCAAGACCCAAAAGGCAGGATTCAGCTTGTTGTTTCAGAAAGTGATGCCGGTTCCGCAGGCGTTGATTTAGTGGACCACTTGGATGTCGGGGATTTTATTGGAGTTGATGGCTTTGTAATGAAGACAAAAAAGGGCGAGCTCTCTGTTGGCGCTAAGAAAATAACATTCCTATCAAAAGCCCTAAATCCCTACCCTGAAAAGTTCCACGGCCTAACAGATATTGAAGTTCGTTACAGAAAAAGGCCGCTTGACCTGATAATGAACCCCGAGGTTAAGGAAGTTTTCCTCAAGAGGGCAAAAGTAGTTTCGCTTGTAAGGGAGTTTCTTGAAAAGAGCAATTTTCTAGAAGTAGAGATTCCTCTTCTCCAGCCAACTTATGGAGGGGCAAATGCAAGGCCATTCATTACAAAATCGCACGCGTGGAAATCGGATTTTTATCTTTCAATTTCCCCGGAGCTCTACCTGAAGCGGCTGATTATTGGCGGCTATGAGCGCGTATACACTATTTGCAAGAATTTCCGGAATGAAGATGTTGACAAAACCCACAACCCGGAATTCACGATGATGGAGTGCTACGCAGCGTATTGGGATTACAATGACATGATGAAGCTAACTGAAGATTTATTCGCGTTCGTTGCAAAGAGTTTGAACGGCACAACAAAAATAACATACGAGGGCAAGCAGATTGATCTCAAAGCCCCGTGGAAGCGCATGACAATGAAGCAGGCGCTCAGAGAATTTGCAAAGCTTGATGTCGACAAATTAACGGATGCCGATTTGAAAAAACTCCTAAAAGAACACGAGCTAGAGGCTGACCCGTTCAAGCGCGGCCTTGCAATTGCCGAGCTCTTCTCGCATTTATGCGAAGAAAAGCTAATCGCGCCAACTTTCATAATAGACCACCCAAAGGAAACAACTCCGCTATGCAAGCCAAAGCGCGGCGATCCAACACTCATAGAAAGGTTTGAGCCATTCATCAATGGCTGGGAAGTTGCAAACGCTTACTCTGAACTGAACGATCCTGAGTTGCAGGAACAATTTTTCAAAGAGCAGGCAGATCAGGGCAGGGCAAAAGGGGAAACGCACCCGCCTGATGATGATTTCATTGATTCGCTGCGCTACGGAATGCCGCCAACCGGAGGGCTAGGAATTGGAATAGACCGGCTAGTGATGCTTCTCACGAATCAACCTACAATTAAAGATGTCATTTTCTTTCCACAAATGAAGCCAGAGAGAAAGCAGCCATCTGGGACTGCAGATGCACTCAAGCCCGAGCTCGAAGCGATAAAGCCCAACAAGACAAAACTTCTTTTCCAAAACGACCCTTACCTAAAAGAATCTTCGGCAACAGTTCGCAGTGTTGAAGGCAATGAAGTCTACCTTGACCAGACAATATTTTTCGCGTTCAGCGGCGGTCAGAAATCCGATAAAGGCGAAATCAACGGAACAAAACTCAAGGGTGTTTTGCTAAAGGGCGACGACATTGCGCATGTTTTCGATTTCGACCCGAAACTCAAGGCCGGAGATAAGGTCAGACTCAAACTTGACTGGGACAATCGCTTCAGGACAATGCGCCTGCATTCCGCTTCGCATATTGTCGACCATTTTTTGAACAAGGAAATTAAAACAGGCGGCACTTCGGGTTCTCTAGTTGACGCTGAAAAGGACAGGAGCACATATCTTGTGAGTGAGAAGATTTCACACGAAGCTTTGAAAAAAGTTGAAGACGCAACAAATAAATTCATGGCGCAAAAGCACGCAATCAATAGGTTTCCGGACAAGGCAAACCCAAATGTTTTGGTCTGGGAGTGCGAGGGGATTGTCCAGCACTGTTCCGGAACGCATGTTCGCAACACTTCTGAAATAGGAAAAATCAAATTAAAGCGCGGGGGCAAGGGCGCCGGAAAAGAACTGGTCGAAACTTACCTTGTGTAATCGGGGTTTTTGTGATGCCAGAATGCCTTGCACTAAACCCGTTAGAAGATTATGCTTCGTGTCCCGCCTGCGGCGGTGAGATGCGCGAGCAGCACGCGAAGTGGGTTTGCACAAAATGCAGCTACAAGCGCGGGTGCTGCGATTTGATGTGAAGTTCGCACCGGCACTGACGTCTCCTTGCAAAGTTTAATTGACTCTATTTTTCTTTTTTTAGTATGAAATTGACGCCCGAACTTGCCGAGCTTACTGGAATCTTAATTGGAGACGGTTGTCTTTCAAAGTATTTTGCCAATTTCGATAAACGTTGGAGATATGAACTAGCCTTTACAGGGAACAACGACGAATATGATTATTATCGCGATTTTATCCAGCCAGTTTTTAAAAATTATTTTAACACAAAAGGAAGGCTTTTCATCCGCAAGGATAATTCAACCAGGTTCCATGTATTGAGTAAGGTTGCTTTTGATTTCTTTGCAGGCATCGGAATTCCTATTGGCGAAAAAAGTCATTCTGTTTCCATTCCCAGAGAAATAATGTCAACTACTAATTTGCTTGCTCCATGCCTGCGGGGAATTTGGGATACCGATGGGTCAATTTACCAGCGTTACCCAAAGCAGTACAAAAATCATCCAAAGCACTATTCCCACTTGAAATCAATGCATCTTGCCATGGTGTCAAAATCTGTTATAGAAGATGTCAAAGAATGCCTAACTAGACTATCTATACAATCTAGTGAAATTACAACAGACGACAGGGGCGCATTCAGGCTCTATATTACCGACCAACTAGAAATCGCAAAATATATGGAAAAGGTCGGTTTTAGAAATGTGCATCATTTAAAGCGCATCTTTAGCATGTCGGCGTAAGGTATTTAAAGTTCTCCCGCGGGAGAATTAGTCATAGCGGGCCCATAGCTCAGGCTGGTAGAGCACTTGATTCTTTTAAGTTATTTTGCTTAGGGAAGGTGCGGCTCTTAAGGTTGTTTACCGGCTTGAAAGCTTAGGTAGTGATCGGACAGACCAAGGTGTCGTGGGTTCAAATCCCACTGGGCTCGCTTTTTTTCTTGTATGATTTTTGCATACTTGACACCGGCAGTGAAGTGTCCCCAATTCTTTAAAAATAAAAAATCAGTTTCTTTTGCATGTATTCTGATTCTGAATTAGAATTAGTCGGCGCTATTATTGGTGATGGCCACATACACAAATCCTCAAAATATTATTTCGGGCTGACTGGAAATAAAATAACTGACCGAGAATATTACTCAAAACTTTCTGTTCTGATTGGAAAAGTTTGGAATAAACATCCGCGGGTATTTGAGAGTGGCAGGGGTCTACGGATAAGAGTTTATTCAAAGAACATTGTAACTAAATTGACAATGGATTTTGGGCTTGCCTACAATTCAGATAAGTGTTATAGTGTTGAAATTCCTGAATTTCTTTTAGACGATTATTCAAAAGTAAAACATGTAATCCGAGGAATAGCTGATACTGATGGCTCTGTATTCGTTTCAGATAAGAAAGGTTCACCCAATTACCCTTCCTTGGAAATCACCACCGTTTGCAGGCCTCTTGCCGATCAATTAAGGGAAATTCTATTATGTGCGGGTTTTAGGGTAACAAATATCCGGAAGTATTGGTCTAAGCGTTCAACCACGGATTGCTATAAGGTTTGTTTATATGGCAGAGATAATCTTAGAAAGTGGGTTTCTGAAATAGGCTTCACTAATCCATATAAAGAGCAAATTGCCAAGCAGGCATTGACAGAGCGCTTTTAAACCTTATTTCAATTAGTTCTTCTTAATGGGGCCGTAGCTCAGCCTGGGAGAGCATCCGACGGATACAAGCGTGCCTTAATGGCTTGTTTTGTCCGGGTGAAGCTGAAGATAGAGGCAATGGAGTATCATTGTTTAATCTTCCTTGCTCTCAGCAGTGACCGGTATGTCGCGTGTTCAAATCACGCCGGCCCCACATTTTTCATTTCTTTTGAAAACTTATGTCCCGCTGTAAGCGGGACGGCCGTATGCGCACCCAACAGACGCAACTGTTGTTTTGCACCCTTTTATATTCATTTTCTTCAAGTATATCTCTGGTGTTCTTTTTGCCTGCGAGAAACTTGTTTGTGATTTTTTTTGCCTTTCTTATTGCCAGCGCAGCATTTGCCGCGCTGCCTGCAATAACTAGTGTCACAAATCCAGAGGGCAAGTGGAGTAGTGACTCTTCGCCTTCTTTCAAGGCATCTTATTCTGGAGTGGATGGCTATAGTTATGAGTTTGACGCTTCAGAAGACACAATTCCGGACACCACCATTGATTCTACAAGCAGCACCATATTGCCAGGGTCAAAGCAGGACGGCATTTATTGGTTCCATTTGAGGGCACATTCAGCTGACGGCTGGTCAGAAACCAGGCATTACAAGGTCATGATAGACAGTTCGCGCCCGACAAGGCCAGGTTCCCAGTTGGCGATTCCACAGCCTGACGGAAGCGTTTTGGTTTCTTGGGTGGCCTCTGAGGACACGCTTTCCGGAATGTCGCACTACAACGTTTACAGGAGCACGCTGCGGTTTGTGAGTGATGGCCAGATATCCAGGGAATTTGCAATTACAGATCCGGTAGCCAAGCTTGTTGGCTTGCGTGTCACAGGCACGAGTTTTACTGACACTAATTTTGTCATTGGGGAGGGCTACCGCTTCCACTACAAAATAGAGCCTGTCGACGCCGCGGGAAATTCCGGCACAATAAGTTCCGTAGCATCTGTAAAGACCCTTTCTTTCTGCGACCTGGGCCTTCTTGTTGAGGCTTCACTAGCCGATAGCAACCTTCTTGTCACTGTCAATTCCGACGGCGAATTCAAGAAGGGGCATATTGTAGTGACTGCGCCTGACAGTTCCAAGGCCGTAATTCTGGAAAGCGCCTCCAACATAAAAGAAGTTTCCGTAGGCTATTATCTTGGCGGAAAGCCAAATGGTGACTACAATGTCTCGTTTTCCTCATTCGATGCGGATGGCGATGCCTGTTCTGCGGAAAAGATTTTTGTCTATGACACCCTCTCTCCAGAGGTCTCCATTCTGAATCCGCCTTCGTCACAGGTGCTTGAAAATGAGGTCAAGTTCACAATTCGGGCCATTGACAATGGTGAAGGTGCGTCCGGAATTTCAAAGGTCTCGCTTTTCATTGTTGATAATTCCAGTGAAAAGCTCATTGGCGATGCCAAACTTGAGGGTGATGTATATGCCATGGACTGGAACACGCTCAATTATGAAAATGGGCGCTTCAAGGTTATTGCAAGGGCAACCGACAGGGGCGGGAAGTCCAACGAAGTCTTTGCACTCTACAACATAAGCAACACTTTTTTTGCAAGGGCAGCGGCAGAACAGAATATTTCTGCTGCCGAGGAGGAGATGAAGTCGGCTGTCGATTATATGGAGAGTCTTCGTGCCAAGAACATCAACGTTGATTCGCTTGTGCGCCTTGCAGCGCAGGCGGACTCCAACCTCAACGCCGCAAAGGACCTGTTCTCCAAGAACATTAATTTCGAGCTTGCCGGCCAAAATGCGCAGGCTGCAAAGTCCATGTATTCTTCATTAAAGTCCAAGTACACAATGAGTTCGTATTCCACTGGGCAGTATTCTTACAACGAGAGCCAGCTTGATGTTTTCTACGCCGCCGCAGGATTGCCGCAAAATCTTGTGGCTGATGCAAAGTCGAAAAAAGGGAGCCTGTTCCCGTCGAGAAAACTGGAGATTCTTCAGGTGAAGGCAGACAGCAACACTTTTTACGTTGCGAATGTAATCTTGGGTATTTCTAACCGCGACAGGAATTCCGTTTCGTTTATTCTTATAGAGCCATTTCCAAAACAGTTTGCTGATGGCGCTTCCGGTGTCTCTTCTATAACTCCGTTTGAGGTGCTTCGCAAAGACCCTGTAATCTCTTTTGGGCCGTTTGACATGAATTCGGGCTCCAAGAAGGAAATAATTTACGGGATTTCAAAGCAACTTACAAAGTCACAGGCAGACAGGCTGATTTCAGGCAAAATCCTAGATTATTATGTCTCGCCGCCCATAGTCCTGAGCCCGAACTCTGATGTTTCAGGCATAAAGTCAGAGCCTCTTTTCGGTGGGGTTGATTTGCCGCAGATAAATATCAGCAAAGACAATCTCCTCATTGTTGCCATTGCGGGAATATTAATATTTGGCATACTTTTCGTTCTGCTGCTGCTTGTCATTGCGGCTGTGTACTATTTCGTGATAAGGAAAAGGAAGAAGTGAGCAAATTGCACCTGCAGGATTTCTTGAAGGCAACTGCAAAGGAAGTGAACGCAGAGCTTTCGGCATTTTTCCCAAAGAAAATAACTGAAAAATGGGTCTCCAGCTCTTTAGGAAAGCCAGAGTTCGGCTACGATTTAAATGCCTCGCAAAAGGCGATTGCTGAGCCCATTTGGGATTTCCTCTCAAGGGGCGGAAAGAGATGGCGCCCGGCGCTTCTACTTCTTGCATGTGAGGCTGCGGGGGGCTCGCGCAAAAAAGCCATGCCTTTTACAGTAATCCCTGAATTGGTCCACAACGGGACAATAATGGTTGATGATATCGAGGACAATTCAACAGTTAGGCGAGGCAAGCCATCCACCCATCTGCTTTTTGGCGTTGATGTCGCGGTGAATGCGGGAAATGCCATGTACTACATTCCCCTAAAGGTTCTGATAAATGACCGCAAGCTTTCTGCGCAAGTGAAGGCGCAGATTTATGACATTTATTCGGTTTCCCTGCTGCGGCTCTCTTTTGGCCAGGCAATGGACATACACTGGCACAAGGGAGGCTCGAATGTGAGTGAGGCTCAGTACCTGCAGATGTGCTGCTACAAGACAGGTTCGCTAGCAAGGCTTTCAGCAGAGCTTGGCGCGGTCCTTGGCGGTGCAAATCCGGAGCACGTTTCGCGTTTTGGGGATTTTGCCGAGAGTATCGGGGTCGCGTTTCAGATTCAGGACGATATACTAAATCTCAAGCCGGAGCATGTTGAGTGGGGAAAGGAAATCGGCGAGGACATAAAGGAGGGGAAGAGAAGCCTTATTGTGATACATGCGCTTTCCACGGTTGCCGCGCAAAAGAAGAACCGCCTGCTTGGAATACTGAATTCAAAGGAAAAATCTGATGACGATGTCAAGGAAGCCATTTCAATTATTGATTCTGCAGGCTCAATTGAATACGCCAAAAAGGTCGCGCGCCGCCTTGTTCTTAGCAGCTGGAACAAGCTTGAAAAAAAGCTCAAGGATTCGGAGGCAAAATCGCTCCTGAAAGAATTTGCGGATTATATGGTTGAGAGAAGCCAGTGACTATTGCAATTTTTTGAATTTAAACTTCCTCGTATTCCTTGCTGACCTTGTGCACGGTAATCCCTTTTTCATCTATTGCCATCGGGTGCAGCTCTTCTGAGTGCTTAGTTGCCCTCATTTTGCGGATGTGAAGTGTCCTGTTGCTGCGTGTGCCGATTCCCATGTAATGAAGCGCAATAACCCCGTCAACAACATACTCCTCTATCCCAAATTTCCCAAAACTGTTTTCCTGATTGCCCATTTCGGTTGTCATTATTGTCGTGACCCCGATTCTCATGAGCAAATATGAAAGTTTTCTGATTGCATTTCTCACTTCGTTCTCGTTTTCGAAGTTGAATCCGAGTGCCGGTATGGAATCTATAACGAGCCTTTTCGCGCCGCTCCTTTTTGCAACGCGCATGATCTCCAAAAGCAACTTGTCAATGTCAAAGCCGCTTGCAGGCATTGAGAACTGCTCCTCGCTTGGCATTCCAAGCTTTGCAAGGCTGCCATCGATTATGTGCACCTTATCCATTTCCTCAAGTTTTCTTATGTCCCAGCCGAACCTTGTCATGTCCTGGCGTATGAGTTCCGGCCTCTCATCTAAAGTGACATAAATCCCGGGGTCGTTGTATTTTTTTGCGCCGTTGTATATGAACTGCGTGCAAAAAATTGTTTTCCCAGTGCCGCACCCGCCCGAGAGCAGCATTGTCCTGCCCTCTGGTATGCCCCCTTCCATCAGCTCATCTAGGCCATTTATGCCTGAAGGTACCCTGTTCATGCAATCAGTATTAGTTTGAATTGAACTTGTATTTATAGCAACCGCTGCGCAAAAGTCCGGGCGCAACATTAGGTTTAAGTTAGTTTCCGGATTTGATTGAATAGTATGACATTCCGATTTATCGTTTTCTTTGCCCTTGCGGCCTTGATATTCACTTCATATGTTTCCGCTGGCCAAAGTGACATCATCGCGCTGACAAATGTCGGCACCACGCCTTCAAGCATTTATCCTGGCGATATAGTGACAATCAACTTCACTGTCCAGAACGCCAGTGCAACCGGGCAGATTGCCGAGGAAACAGTGGTTTCTTTTGGCGAGCTAAACTCAAATTATTTTGAAGTTGTGAAAGGCTCGGAGAATCTCGGGTCAATAAGCGGCAGGGATTCAAAACCGGTTTCACTGCGCCTTAATGTGTTGGCCAATGTCCTTCCAGGGAACTACCAGGTTCCCATAAAGGTCACTTATATGAACGGCACAACACAGTTGACCCACACAGATGAAATAAATCTAGACCTTTCCTCTTGTAGAATTCTCAAGGTTGAAGACATTGCCCTTAGCAGCAGCACGCCGCACATTGGCGACACTCTCGGGATTTCCGCGACCATAAAGAATGTGTGCGCGACATCGGCAAGAAATGTCGGGGTTGAGCTGCGGCCTGTTTCAAAATCCACGATTGCGCCATTCGTTGTTCCAGAAGGCACCACAAAAAAAATCGGCGACATGCCTCCTATGGGTTCAGCAGAAGTTTCCTTTTCGGTGCTTCTTGGCGACAGGGTAGCTGCCGACACTTATGTGTTCTCAATTGATGCGAACTGCGATGACTGCACTAAAACTTTTACAAATCAGTTCTCTTTTCTCGCGCTCGGAAAGCCAGAGCTTGTTTTCTCAAGCATTGATTACTCCGTTGAAGGCGCGCTTGGCAATGACAAGCAGATAATGCAGGGCAGCCCATTTACGCTTTCAATCCAGCTCGATAATATTGGCAAGGAAAAGGCAAAAGCTGTCGAGGTTGTAATAGACTTTGGAAGCGGCATCAAGGGCGCTGGCAAATCATTCTTAGGGAACATTGACCCGGACGATTCCGGTGCCGCGGTATTCTCTCTTTCTGCAGGGTACGATGCAAAACCGGGAGCGCAGCCCGGAACAATAACTGTGCGCTATATAGATGAAACAGCCAAAACACAGGAATTTTCACAGACTTATTCGCTGTATGTAAATGAAGTCCCCCCAACAAGCCCAGTGGTTTACATTTTCATTCTTGTCCTGCTCATTGCAGTGCTAGGCTTGATTTATTTCATAGTGCGTTTCGTGTTTCGGCAGCTAGCCATACGGAAGGCACAGTCACGATGATAAAATTATCTTTTTCAAACCTGTTCCGGCGCAAGACCAGAACAGCGCTCTCAGTCTCAAGTATAGCGATAGGCGTTGCAGCAATCATAGTCCTTGTTTCCCTAGTCGATGGCTTTACCGGCCAATTCGACGAAGTGATAAGCCAATTCAAGGGCATAATGGTGATTGAAAAAGGCGCGGGTGATAGCACACTCTCAAGGCTCGATGAATCATATAAACAAAAAATAGAATCTATTGCAGGAGTTCGCACCGCAATCCCTGAAATATGGGTGCTTCCTGATAAGGTCGATGGCAAGGCAATTTCCGCAAATTCCTTTACCCCGCCTGTCATCTATGGCCTTGACATACAAGAATATTTTTCCACCAATGCGAAAGGCTGGATTACGGAAATCGACAAGGGCACTTCGATAAAATCTTCCGACACAGGATGGGTTCTTATAGGGAAAAAAGTCGCGGAGGATTACGGCAAATTCGTTGGCTCCACAATAAAAGTGAATGAAAAGACCTTTAGGGTGAAAGGCATTCTAAAGGGCGATAGCGATGCGGTTTCAACTATAATTGCAATGAATTTAGCCGATGCAAGGGATGCCGCAGGGTTTGACGCCCAAAAAGTGAGCACGTTTCTTGTAATCCTCACGGACTCTTCTCTTGACAAGCAGGTTTCCTCCCTAATTGAGCTAAAGTACCCTGATGATTTGCAGACCTTTACGCAAGCCGACCTCTCAGAGCAGTTCAACAGCATCATAGGGAATCTGCGATTGCTCGCAATCGTAATAGCGCTCATATCAAGTGTGGTTGCAGGCATCGGCATTGCAAACACAATCCTTATGAGTGTTCTTGAGCGGTTCAAGGAAATCGGCGCGCTCAAAGCTGTTGGATGGGCAAATTCAAACATTGTGAAAATGATTCTCTACGAAGCTGCTTTCCTCGGAATAATCGGCGGACTTTCCGGCATCGCAATCGGATATGGCGTTGACATGCTGCTTGCTTCTGTTGTAGGGGTGCGATACTCAATATCTCCAGGGCTTCTTGCATGGAGCTTTGGCTTTGCAATCCTGCTTGGGCTGATTGCAGGAATATACCCCGCATTTTACGCCTCGCGCCTGAGCCCGATAGACGCGCTGAGGTCTTAAGGAGTTGCAAAAATGGCTGCTGCACACGAAGATGACATTGTAATAGAGTTAAAAGATGTCAAAAAAATTTACAAGATGGGCGAAACAGAGGTGCGCGCCTTAAATGGCGTTTCACTAAAAATCTCCCGCGGGGATTTTGTTGTGATAGTAGGACCCAGCGGCTCTGGTAAAAGCACACTGATGCACATAATGGGAACGCTCGACCATCCAAGCGAGGGGGAAGTTTTCTACGATGGCGGCGCAATAAAGGTTCTTGATGACTGGCACCTTGCAATGCTGCGGCGCAAAAAAATCGGCTTCATTTTCCAAAACTTCAACCTGATTCCAACGCTCAATGCTTATGAAAATGTGATGATTCCAACCGAGCCGCTTTCCGGAAACAAGGAGTCTCTTGAGGAGAGGGGCATCGAGCTTCTAAAAAAAGTGGGCCTTGGAAACAGGATGCTTCATAGGCCAGATGAACTAAGCGGGGGCCAGAGGCAGAGGGTTTCAATTGCGCGCGCGCTCATAAATGACCCGGAGATTATTTTCGCAGATGAGCCTACCGGAAATCTCGACTCCGCAACAGGCAAGCAGGTAATTGAATTAATGTACGAGCTAAACCAGCGCGAGAAAAAGACGTTCGTTCTCGTAACCCACGACCCCTCACTTCTAGATTATGCCTCAAGGAAGGTTTTCATCCTGGACGGGATTATAACCAAAATCGAGGAGAATGGCTCTCGCAAGGCCGTTGCAAAGCGTAACAAGGAAAAATAATTTTTTTGGTGTGTGCAAATGCTAAAACAAAGCTTCATGAACCTCTCACGCCATAAGTTGCGCACAGCGCTCTCCGTTCTCGGAATAATCCTTGGTGTATCCTCCCTAATACTTCTCGTTTCAGTTGTTGATGGCATAAGGCTTGATATTGAAAATGCGTTCAGCAAGGCGCAGGGGGCAAGGGTTTCATCCCTGCACGGTGGCGACCCGGTGCTAAGCCAGCTCGATGAGAGCTGGATACCAAAGCTTGAGAAAATCGCCGGGGTTAAGATCGCCGTCGGAAACATTATCCAGAGCACGCGCTTTGTTGATGGCAAGCAGCAGGATCTCTTTAGCGGGCCGCGGGTGCTTGGAATTGATGTTGACCGCTCTCTTAAGGCCACATCCACTGGGTTTTCCGGTGAACTTTTGGAAGGCCGAGATTTCAAATCAGCAGACCGCGGAGTTGCGCTTATTGGCAAGGCAGTCCAAGACAATTTCGACAAGTTTGTCGGGACAAAAATAAAAGTGAATGATAAGAGCTTTACAATTGTTGGCGTTTACACAACCGGGTCTGATTTAATCGACAATTCGATTCTTGTGCCGATTGATGATGCGCGGGAGGCAACCGGCTTTCCAAAAGGGAAAGTAAGTTATTTTAATGTCCAGCTAGTAAACCCAAAAGATGACCAGGTCGTGGTTGACCGAATAAACCTGATTTATGGCGACAAGATAATGGCACAGAGCCTTAGCGATTTTTCCTCACAGTTTGGCCAGCTATTTGACAGCATCACAGCACTTGTCGTGATACTCGCCTCCATTGCATCGGTTGTTGCCGCAGTTGGCGTAATCAACACAATGCTCATGAGTGTACTTGAAAGGTTCAAGGAAATCGGCGCTCTCAAGGCCGTTGGGTGGACAAGCGAAAACATAATGGCTCTTGTTGTCTTCGAATCCGTATTAGTCGGGATTATTGGCGGCCTTGCAGGGGTGCTGCTGGGGGTTGCTCTTGCAGGTTTTACCAACTCCTTTCTCTTGGCAACGCATGTGTCAACGCCGCTAATACTCGGTTCATTTATTGGCGCGGTCTTTGTGGGGCTTCTCGCCGGAGTATATCCTGCATTCGTGGCCTCGCGAATGGACCCTGTTGAAGCCCTAAGATTTGAATGAAAAAATCAGGTGCGGGATTTTGCGAATTCCCCTGTTCAGTTCATTCCCTGTAAACTTCATTAACCCCGTTTATTTGTATAATTTTTTTTCTTGTCTCCTCATATTGCCCGAGGTTTTTGAGCCTTATTATGAAAACGCATGTTACCTTGCCTGAGGCTGATGCCTTTGCATTTGCTGATTTTAAATAAATCTTGTTGTGCGAGAAAACGTGCAGGATGTCCCGTAATATTCCGAGCCTGTCATTTGCCTGCACAATAATGTTTGTTTCGTATGCCGCTGATTTTTCATCCCAGAACACTTCCGTTTTTTTAGCTCCGTCCTTTAGTGCTTCGCTGCAATCTGCCCTGTGAACTGAAATTTTTCTTTTTGTGGTCCTTATTCCGATTATTTCATCTCCCGGAAGCGGGCTGCAGCACTTTGCAAGCCTAACCCTGTTATCGTCAGTTTTTATTGCGCCGGCAGAGATTTGTCGCAGCGCGCTTCCGCTGCTGCCTGCCTTGCCAATGTTTAGCTTGGCCCTTATTTTTTGCTGAGCCTTGCCGCTTTTTGAAAATGATAGCCAGCTCATTTTCGGTTTTTGCTTTGATGATGTGAGTATTTCCACAACATCGCCATTCCTTATGGTGGTGTTTAGCGAAACCATGTTGCCATTTATCTTTCCGCCAACGCACTTATCGCCAATGTCAGAGTGCACAGCATAGGCAAAATCAATTATTGATGCCCCTTCCGGAAGTTCAATTACCTGTCCCTTGGGTGTCATTGCAAACACCTCCTTTCCGAAAATATCCATTTCAGTTTTTCCTCCAGCGCCCCTTTGCCAGTCCAGAACCTGCTTTATCCACTCAATTTTGCGGTCGTGCTTGCTGTCCTTTTTTTCGCCCTTGTATGCCCAATGTGAGGCGATTCCGAATTCCGCAAAGTCGTGCATTTCCTTTGTGCGTATCTGTATCTCTATCGGGGTTCCATTTTGCGTGAACACGCTTGTGTGCAGCGATTTGTAACCATTTTCCTTTGGCTTTGCGATGTAGTCATCAAATTCCCCGGGAACCGGTTTCCACATGCTGTGCACAATTCCAAGAACCTCATAGCAGTCCTTGATTGAATCCGTTATCACCCTAAGCGCCATTAAATCGTATATTCCCCTAATCCCGACATTTTTCCTCTTCATCTTTTCGTGGGTCGAGTATGCGGTTTTCACCCTTCCGAAAATGGATGCGTGTATCTTTGCGGCTTTGAGTGAATATTCTAGCCCGGATTTCGCATTTTCTATTTCCGCACTTGTCCTGCTCGTGATTGAGCGTATTTCATTTTCTATTTCATTGTACGTTTTTGGCTCCTCATATCTGAACGCGAGCTCTTTCATTTCCGTGCTTATGGAATAGATATTCAGCTTGTGTGCTAGCGGCGCGAAAACTTCCTTTGCCTGCCACAAAAACTGCCTGCGCTCCCCTTCAGGGATATTTTCTATTTTTCGCAGCTTGTCAAGCGCTTCCCCTAGCTGGAGTATCACGACATTTGGGTTTGTTGTCAGTACCACCATCATTTTTTTTGTGGAGCTTTCCTTTTCAAGCGGGTTGACTTCAAGCGCTTTTTCAAATCTTGCTTTCGAATCCACAAGCTCAGCTATTTCCTTGCCGAATTCCGCTTCTAGCTCCGCAATTGACATGCCGTGGTCAAGCGTATTGTGAAGGATTGCTGCAACCACGGTATTCATGTCCATGCCGAGTTTAAGCATAATCCTTGCAACGCCAATATTATGGCTTTTGTAAATGCCCTCATTAAGGTTTGCAAGCCTGAATACGTTTGAAATTGTCCTGAATGCCTTTGCGGCGTCCTCGTTTTCGCCGAAATGCTCCCTGAACTCTTTCCAGAATTCGGCTATTTCCTCCTGATTGTCCATAAAATTAATTGCCCCAAATATCCTTTTATAGCAAACCAAAGGGTGCGTAAGCTTTCAATTTGCAAGGCACTACCTTTTTATTAGTTTCAAGCCATTTCTGCTATAGGAGTTTTTCGCTTTGCCACTCTATCTTTTTGTGAATTTCAAGACGTATGAACAGGGAACCGGGCAAAATGCCGTTTCACTTTCAAAACTTCTCTCAAGCTTTTACACAGGGGAAGTTGAAATAATTCCTGTTGTGCAGGCTTCAGATTTGCACCCGGTTGCTCTTGCATGCCAGCTAAAGCTTTTTGCGCAGCACATAGATCCCGTTAAATACGGCTCTAATACTGGCAAAATACTTCCAGAGGGCGTGAAAGCCGCAGGCGCATTTGGGACAATTCTAAATCACGCAGAGCACAAGCTCACCGATTCCATAATCGAAGCATCAATGAAGCGCTGCAGGGAAGCGGGGCTTAAAGTCATGCTCTGCGCAGAAACTCTTGAGCGCGCAAAAATACTTGCAAAATTCTCACCGGATTTTATTGCAGTCGAGCCTCCCGAACTGATTGGTGGGGCTGTGAGTGTTAGTAGCGCAAAGCCGGAATTGATTTCAGATTCGGTGAAAGCAATTGCAAAAATAAATCCAAAAATCATTCCAATCACGGGCGCGGGGATTAAGAATTCGGATGACGTTTCAAAGGCAATCGAGCTTGGAACAAAAGGCGTTTTTGTGGCTTCAGGAATTGTAAGCGCGCAGGATCAGGAGCATGCGATAAGGCAGATGTTACTTGGGTTTCCAAGCGGCAGAGACGCTGGGAAAATGCCGTAAATTTTATTCAACTTACTAGCCGCTAAACCACAATTCCCTTAACCGAAACCTTCTCCGCAGGGCGCTTTTTGTACTCTGCAATCCCACGCTTCATCACTTCAAGCCCGAGTAGCGCGCACTTGATTCGCGTCTGGATAATGTTCCCAAGCTCTGCAAACAGTTCCTTCTGCGTTATTTTCTCAGCCTCAGATACCTTCTTTCCCTTAACCATTTCAGAGAGCAATGATTCGGATGCGGTGCTTATTGCGCAGCCGCTTCCGTAGAATTTTATGTCCTCAATAACTCCAGAATTGATTTTCATTGTAAAAGTGACCTGATCGCCACATGTGGGGTTTCCGCCTCCCGCTTCAAGGTCAAAATCCTCAATCCTTCCCCTGTTGCGGGGATTTTTGTATAAATCGAGTATGATTTCAGTGTAAAGTTCTTGGTTCATATTTTTCACAAACCCCAATTCAGGCATCAAACATCTTTTTCGCCCGCATAACTCCGCGCGCGAGCTCTTCAATTTCCTCATCAGTATTGTAAATGTAAAAAGACGCCCTCACAACCCCTTCAATTCCCATCTCTCTCATGAGCGGCTGCGCACAATGGTTTCCTGCGCGAACTATCACTCCGTTACGCCCAAGCATTTCTGAAACATCATGCGGGTGAACTCCTTTGAGGTTGAATGGCACTATTCCAGTCCTAGGGCCTTTTTGCGGGCCGTAAACCTCAACCCCTTTAATATTTACAAGTATTTTGAGTGCTTTTGCAAGCAGCTTGCGCTCATGCGCCTCTACATTTTCAAGGCCAATTTTAGAAATATAATCAATCGCAGTGCTGAATGCAATTCCTCCGGCAATATTAGGCGTCCCCGCTTCAAATTTCCATGGCAGCTTGTTCCACTGCGCTCCCTTCAGCGTCACTTCCGATATCATGTCCCCTCCTGTAAGAAAGGGCGGCATTTTCTCAAGCAATTCCTCGTTCCCATAAAGCACGCCAACCCCCGTAGGGCCGAGCATTTTGTGCGCCGAGAACGCCAAAAAGTCGGCATTTATTTTTTTCACATCAACTTCCATGTGCGGAACTGCCTGCGCCGCATCAAGAATAACTACTGCTCCGTTCTCGTGCCCGATTTTTGCAATTTCTTTTGCAGGGTTCACAGTTCCAAGTATATTTGACGCCATTGTTGCGGAAACTATTTTTGTTTTTTTGCCCATGAGCCCCGCGAGGCTATCCATATCCAATCTGCCGTCAGGAGTAATGTCCGCATACTTGATTTTGATTTTTTTCCTTTTCGCAAGTTCTTGCCACGGAACAATATTTGCATGGTGCTCCATTTTTGTGAGAAGAACTTCGTCTCCTGCTTCAAGACATTCTCCAAGCGAGTAGGCGAGCAGATTAAGGCTCTCCGTGGCGTTTTTTGTGAATACAATTTCTTCCATCGAATCCGCGTTTATGAACTGCGCGGTTTTGCGGTGCGCCTCTTCATACTGCTCCGTAGCTTCCATGCTAAGCGGATTTAGCCCGCGGTGAATATTTGCATTCGAATTCTCGTAAAATTTTTCCCCCGCTTCAATTACCGATTTTGGCTTCTGTGTTGTCGCCGCATTATCAAGATAAGCCATTGGGCGGCCATTAATTTTCCTTTTAAGAATCGGGAAATCTTTTCGTATGTTTTTTAGGTTCATTGCAAATTCCTTTTTTAAAAATGCCGCCATGCTTTTTTTGTTCTGTGCTTTCAGACCCTGTATTCTATTTCTTCCAGAAGAGGCGGCCTTAGAGCCTCCGGCAGCAGGTATATTATGCTCTCAAGAAAGCTTTTTACGACCATTTTTCTCGCGCTTTCCTTTTCAATGCCGCGCGATTGCAAATAGAACATCTCTTCCTCATCAATTTTTGCAACTGTTGCGGAGTGCGTAGCTTTCACATCATCGGTTTTTATCTCAAGGCTTGGTATCTGGTTGCTGCTTGCTTTCTCGCCCATAATCATGCTGTGGCACTCAAGAAGCGCGTTGGTTTTAGAGCCGCTTTCCTCTATTCTTATCATCCCGTCAAATACCATCTTGCTCTCATCGCGCAGCGCGGATTTGAATACGCAGTGGCTTTCTGTTCCAGCCGCGCGATGAATTGATGAATATTGCAAATCAAAGTGCTGTTTTCCTTTCGAGAGCAGAAGGCTGAATTCATTGGCCTTTGCGCCGTCCCCGTCGAGAATGTTTACAGTGTTTCCCCGTACAAGCGTCCCCTCAAACCACGCGTTGCAGTTGTTCAATTCCGAATCCTTTTCAACGATGCTCTGCTGGCACATTACTGCGCCGGAGTTTTCATTGTGGATTTTTGCAATTGAAAGCGTTGAGTTTTCCTCCACAAGAACGGTTTGCGCGGCAAGCGCGTTTCCTTTTGCATTTATTTTTTCAAAAAGTGTCGCATTAGAGCCTTTTTCTGCAATAATAAAGTATTTTGCGCAAGCGCCTTGTGGAACTTCCAGTTCAAACACCACATTACCGGAATTTTTCCCAAGAACCATTGCAAATGAGCAGTTGAAGTTAGAATTGATGAATGCATCGAACTGGTCGCGCGGCTTTTCTTCTTTTGCAAGCATTTTCGCCATTTTTTCGGGCATTTGTGCAAAGGCATCATCAAGCGTTAGGAGTTTTGCGCTGCCCGAAATTATTTTAGGCACTATGCTCATTTGTTCTTTTTTTGCAAAGAGCATTTCCTCAAGCTTTGCAATGCTTGTGTACTTGCTCTTTTTCACGGGCTTTTCTGAGAATACGCGAAGGTTTTTTTCCCGGAAAGGCGCGAGCATTTGAGTCGCACTCTGCGCTTTTGCATTTTGCTGCGCCATTTTTACCCCACCGAGTTTTCCATTTCCATTTCAATTAGCCTGTTTAGCTCAACTGCGTATTCAAGCGGGAGGGTTTTGGTGAAAGGCTGCATGAACCCAAGAACAATCATTGTAAGAGCCTCGGCTTCGGTGAGCCCTTTTGAAGTAAGATAAAAGATTTGGTCATCGCCTATTTTTCCAACGCGCGCCTCGTGCGCGATTGTCGCCGTGGGCTCATCTATCTCAACTGACGGGTAAGTATCGGTGCGCGATTCCTTGTCAAGTATTAAAGCGTCGCACATCACATTGCTCTTTACATTTTTGCACCCCTTCACAACCTTAATGAGGCCGCGATATGAGCTGCGCCCGCCGTCCTTACTAATGCTCTTTGCTGTAATTGTGCTTGTTGTGTTTGATGCGAGATGTATTATTTTCGCTCCCGCATCCTGATGTTGGCCCTTTCCCGCAAGTGCAACGCTCATAACTTCGCCTTTTGCGCCCTCTCCCATAAGGTAAATTGCCGGATATTTCATGGTCACTTTGCTACCCAAATTCCCGTCAACCCATTCAACTGTCGCGTTCCTGTATGCGAAAGCCCTTTTCGTTACAAGGTTGTAAATGTTATTTGCCCAGTTCTGTATTGTTGTGTAGCGCACATTGGCATTGTCCTTTGCAACAACTTCAACAACTGCAGAGTGCAGTGATTGTGTTGAGAAGCGTGGCGCCGTGCAACCTTCTACGTAGTGAACCTGCGAGCCCTCATCGGCAATGATTAGCGTGCGCTCAAACTGCCCAAAGCTCTCGGCATTTATTCTGAAGTATGCCTGCAGCGGTATTTCAACCTTCACATTCTTTGGGATATAAACAAACGACCCGCCCGACCATACGGCGCTGTTTAGCGAGGCGAACTTGTTGTCATTTAGCGGAATCACTTTCCCAAAATGCTCCTTTACAATCTCCGGGTATTTTTTGAGCCCCTCATCCATTGAGAGGAACACAACCCCTTTCTCCTGCAAATCTTTGCGGATGTTGCTATACATCACTTCAGAATCATACTGCGCCTCGACTCCTGCGAGGAATTTTCTTTCGGCTTCAGGAATGCCAAGCCGCTCAAATGTTTTTTTCACTTCAGCGGGCACTTCTTCCCAGCTTTTCCTGTTTTCCTGCGATGCTTTCATGTAATAAATTATTTCGTCAAATTTTATAGGGCTAAGATCCGCGCCCCACTGCGGCATTGGCTTTTCCATGAATGCCTTAAGCGCCTTTAGCCTGAATTCAAGCATCCATTTGGGCTCATTTTTCATTTCTGAAATTCTGCGCACCGTTTCCTCGCTAAGCCCCTTGTCAAAAATCACTTCGTAGTTTTTGGTGCTGTAGTTGAAATCATATTTTTCATAATCCACATTTGAAGCGGCGCGATCCCTTGCCCTGCTCTCATAGGCGCTCGCCGCGTGTGTGCCTGCCGCCTTTTTGTTAACAAGCGTTGCCTTGGCATGTTCCTGCTTTGCCATTTGCTTACTCATGCAGTTTCACTCTCCGAGCTGCTCCTCCCCAGAGGGGACCTGTCGGTCGGAAGGGAGCGTACTGTCTCCTTCCAAAGCTGTTGCTTTGGGAGGCCTCCCAGAACTCCGTTCTGGAAGGTCGTTTGGACTCGACAGAACTGATTGTCATTGCAGTTTCACGCCCGCAACCTTCACTCCGGCTTCCTTGAGAATGTCGGCGTATCCTTTCTTTTCGAGCTCTTCAGCTATCTCGATTCCGCCTGATTTGATTATTTTTCCATCATGCATTATGTGCACAAAATCTGGCTTTAGGTAGTTTAGTATGCGCTGGTAGTGCGTTATCACAACCGCTCCGAAATCTTTTGAGCGCATCCTGTCCACCGCATTTGCAACAAGCTTTAGCGAATCAATGTCAAGGCCCGAATCGGTTTCATCAAGTATCGCGATTTTTGGCTTTAGAAGCATCATTTGAAGTATTTCCGCGCGCTTTTTTTCCCCTCCGGAAAAGCCAACATTTAGTTCGCGCTCTATAAAATCCTCGCCCATGTGCAGCTCCTTTGCCGCCTCCTTAATTTTTTCGCGAAACTTTACAATGCTCATGGTATCAAGTGGGTAGTGCGCCTTGTATGCCGCGTGCAGGAATTTAACAAAAGGCATTCCGGCTATCTCGAATGGGTACTGGAATGAGAGAAAGAGCCCCTTTTTGGCGCGCTCATCTGGCGAAGCTGCCATGATGCTCTTGCCATTGAACTTTATATCGCCGCTTTCCACACTGTACTTTGGGTGCCCCATGATTACGCTTGAGAGCGTGCTTTTTCCCGAGCCATTTGGACCCATTATGGCGTGCACTTCCCCTGTGCGGGCCCTAAAGTTCACACCTTTCAGTATCTTCTTGCCTTCTATTCCTGCATGCAGGTTCTCAACTGTGAGTTCGTCCATAAGCAAAACCCCTTTTTGAAAAGGGAAAATTATATGCGCGCCACATTGGCGTTATTGAGTATTTGTTCGGATGCGTCGAATTCCTTGCACACAACGCACATCTTGTCAAATCCCTTTTCGGATACTATAAGAAGATCTGCCATTTCCTTGATTTTCTTTATGTCGTGCTCATTAAACTTGTGCGTTCCGCCCCTCTTGTGCTTTAGGTACTGGCAGATTGCGGCCTCCGTAAGCCCGAGCTTTTGCGAGACAATTTTCCTTGAAACATGCTTTTCGTTTATGAGATATGTGGCAATTTCCCTTCTAACCGCGGGGAGCACATGCCAGCTTATTATTTCACATGGGAATGTGAGAGTCAAATAACCACCATAATTAACAATCGTTAACTATTGCTTTTAAACGTATTGGTGCGCTCCAAATTCCGTAAAAATCCTGTTTTCTGTTGCGACCACTTTTAAAGGATTTGCAAGCGCAATTCTGCCTTATGTCAAAACTAAAGGAGATTAAAACCGAGCCGAAAAAGGAATCAGGAAGCCTTCTTTTCACTGCAATTGCCGCCATCATGATTCTTGGCATACTTGCAATCGTTTATTTCGCGCTTTTCTCCCCCGCACCTTCCCTTGATGTTTCGGCTCTCGAAAAGGGCGGGCATGTTGCGGGAAACCCCGATGCAAAAATAAGCATTGTCGAGTTTTCTGACTTTCAATGCCCTGCATGCGGCGCATTTTTCTTAACGGAGAAAAGAATCCTCTCAGAATTCGGGGACAAGGTAAAATTTATTTACAGGCATTTCCCCCTTCCTCAGCACACCTACGCCCCCAAATCCGCGGAGGCTTCCGAATGCGCCTCGGAGCAGGGCAAGTTCTGGGAAATGCACGACAAGCTCTTTGAAAATCAGGAAAACCTCGCGCTTTCTGACCTTAGAGCGTATGCTTCGGAAATAGGGCTTGAGAGCGCAAAGTTCAACCAGTGCCTTGAAACCGGAAAGTACGCGCCAAAAGTCGCATCTGACCTTGCGCTTGGAAACTCGGTCGGGGTAAATGCAACCCCCACGATTTTCATTAACGGCGCAAAGCAGCAGGACACTTCCTATGAAGGCATAAAGGCGGCAATTGAGCGCGCCTCATGATTATCCTTTTGCCTTGCATTTTGCATCCGCCTTAAAATACTTTCCCAATTCTAATAATTCACCTTTAAATGGAGGGGTCAAATTTGTCCGAACATAGTTCTTCTATTCCAGCAGGCGATTCCAATTCAGCGATTTTCCTGCCAGTAAGCGTAATAATAGCGGCACTCATAGTTTCAGCCACTGTATTTGTTGTTGGCGCAGATCTTGGGGGCAAAGTCTCAGGCCTCGAAACCGCAATAACAACTCTTGGTTCAGGCTCCGGCCAGGGCAACACCGCGGAAAACGGCGACACAACCGGCAATACCGGCGGCACAGCCGAGCCAACTCCCGCCCCTGTAATTGATATGCAGGCTCTTTTGGATGATGACGCCGTTGAAGGCTCTGCAAACGCACCGGTCACAATAATAGAATTTTCGGATTTCCAGTGCCCGTTCTGCGCGAGCTTTTACAATAGCGCTCTTACGCAGATAAGGAAAGATTACGTTGAAACGGGAAAAGTAAAGATAATTTACCGCGACTTTCCCCTAAGCTTCCATCCTGAAGCGCAGAAAGCGGCGGAAGCCGCAGAGTGCGCAAAGGACCAAGGAAAGTTCTGGGAGATGCATGACAAGCTCTTTGAAAACCAGCAAACACTGAGCCTTTCAAACTACAAGGCATGGGCAAAAGAGCTTGGGCTTGACAGCGCAAAGTTCAACCAGTGCCTTGACAGCGGGTCCAAAGCAGCAGAAGTTGCAAATGACCAGCAGGATGGCGCGGCTGCAGGAGTTGGAGGGACACCGAGCTTTTTCATCAACGGAAAGCTTGTTGTCGGAGCGCAGCCATACAGTGTTTTCAAGCAGGCAATTGATGCGGCACTCGCCGAGTAAACTCAGTGAGCCCGCCATTTTTTTTTATTTTCATGGGGCGTTCCTTAACTCATGTTAATCCGCCTTATGCTTCTTTTTTAAACTCATTTCTGCAATAATCTATAATATTTTAGGGGGTTCCAAAATGGCTTTGCTTGAAATCTTTGCAGTTCTTTTTTTCCCATTTCTAATATTCGCATTCGTATTTCTTGCCCTTAGCATAAGGATAATCAACCAATGGGAAACGGGAGTTCGCTTCAGGCTTGGGCGTTACATTGACACCATGAGCCCAGGGCTTCGCTTCATCATTCCGATAATCGACGGGGTTAAGAAAATCGATATGAGAATTCTGACAATCGATATTCCCCGCCAGCAGGTAATCACAAAGGACAATGTTCCGATTAATGTGAACGGTGTCGTTTACTTCAAGGTCGCGGATGCCGCCACTGCAATCATAAAGGTGCAGGATTACCTTTACGCCGTTTCGCAGTACGCGCAGACCGCGCTTCGAGATGTCGTGGGCGCCATGTCACTTGACCAGGTGCTGGGCGAACGCGAGCAGATTGGGAAGGATATTGAGAGGATTGTCGAGGCCGCCTCAAAGCAATGGGGAATTGAAGTAACTGACATAAAGCTTCAGGATATTGACATGGCAGAGGATTTGAAAAGGCTCATGTCAAGGCAGGCATCGAGCGAACGTGAAAAGAGGGCGACAATCATTAAAGCGGAAGGAGATCGCATGGCCGCGGATAATCTTTCAAAGGCCGCAGCGGTGATGATGAAAAGCCCTGGCGCAATGCAGCTTCGTACGCTCCAGACAATTGATGGCCTTGGCCCCACTGCCAGCAACACAGTAATATTGGCAGTTCCTGTAGATATTTTGGATTTGGTGAAAAACATCAACTCCGCTGTCAGCAAAAAGAAGTAACGCCGCATTTCCCGGGGCGGCAAGTGTTTTTATGCCAGAAGTCAAAATCTATTCAACGCCCACGTGCGTTTACTGCCGCCATGCCAAAAAGTTCTTCGAGGAGAACGGCGTGAAATACTCTGAATTTGATGTTTCAGCCGATGAGAAGCGTGCGGAGGAGATGTTTGCAAAAAGCGGCCAGATTGGTGTTCCCGTGCTTGATATCGGCGGCAAGATAATTGTCGGTTACGACAGGCGCGCGATTAAGGAAGCTCTAGGGCTTGAGTAATATGCGCCTAGCAACTCGCGATTTTCACTTCAGGGATTAATTATAATTACCTTCCGCAACCCTCTTTTAGTATACTTTTTGGTGAAAAAATGGCTCACGAACTTTCCCCAATGGATTCATACGATTTTGTAATAATTGGCGCAGGTTCAGCTGGCCTTCCTGCCGCGGTTTATGCCGCGCGCTTTCGCATGCACACCCTTGTAATAGGCGAACTTGTGGGCGGCACAATCACCACAACCCATGTAGTTGAGAACTGGCCGGGTGTTATTTCAATCACCGGCTGGGATTTAATGGACGAACTAAAGCGCCATGTTGATGTGAATAATGTTCCTGTTCTTGAGGACCGCGTAACTGATGTTAAGAAACGCGGCGAACTGGATTTTGTTGTAAAAACACTTGATGGAAAGGAAATAAATGCAAAATCAGTTTTGTTCGGAACAGGAACCACAAGAAAAAAACTCGGGGCTCCCGGAGAAAAGGAATTCGAGAATAAGGGCGTATCTTACTGCGCAGTATGTGATGGTGCCTTATTCAAGAATAAGGTTGTTGCGGTTGTCGGCGGCTCTGATAGTGCGGCAAAGGAAGCGCTTTTCCTCTCAGAGCACGCCTCAAAAGTTTACATCATACACCGCGGGGATAAAATTAGGCCAGAGCCAATAAATGGCGAGCGCGTGGAGCAGAACAAAAAAATAGAATTGGTGCTTGGAAAGAACATAAAGGAAATTTTCGGCGAAAAGGTCGTGAAGGGTGTGCGCTTCAAGGAAGGCGGGGAGCTAAAGCTTGACGGTGTATTTATAGAAATCGGTGCAACTCCGAATTCCGCGCTTGCAGAAAAGCTTGGCGTGAAGCTAAATGAGAAGAGAGAAATAATTATTGATGTCGAGAGCAGGACAAATATTTCAGGCGTTTTCGCCGCAGGAGATGTTGCAAACCGGCACTTCAAGCAGGCAATTACGGGAGCCGCGGAAGGTGTTGTGGCCTCGTTCTCGGCGTACGAATACATCAACAACCCAAAAGCCCCTAAAAAATAACCATCGTTTTTCCTTATGCCTTCAATTGCAATAATAGGCGCTTCTGCAAACCGTGACAAGTTCGGAAACAAGTGCGTGCGTGCCTATCAAAAGCTTGGGTGGGCCATTTTTCCGATTAATCCAAAGGAGAAATCTATAGAGGGGCTTGAGTGCTACCCTTCCCTTTCAGAAATCCCTCAAAAGCCTGACCGGGTTTCGATTTATCTTCCTGCGCAGGTTACTGTTTCAATTATTCCGGATTTGCTGGGCGCTAGCGTCAAAAGCGTCATACTAAACCCCGGCGCGGAATCGGATGAACTGGTAAAGGCCCTTCGTGACAACGGGATAAACCCAAAGCTTGTGTGCAGCATCCGCATGATGGGGCTTTCCCCGGAAGATTTTCACGCCTAATAAGGCTTTTTGTACAAATCTACTTATGCCAAAAATTGGTTTGAAAAATCTCTCAGATGAGGATATTCTCGCGGCTGCCCTTTTAGCAGTTGAGGGATTGGAATTTTCCACTGTTGAAATCGGGGTTTCATGCGCAAATGAGAAAGAAAAGCCGCGCATAAGAAAGCTTCTTGAAAATTATTTTTCAGCTTCCCTTGGGAAAAAAATATCCAAAATTGGTTTTGACCTGTATTTTATTATAAATATGGACCGCGGCATTGCAGAGGCGGTTCCCTCAAGTGTTTGCATTGAAGGCAGATACAATAAGTTTTCCCGCGAGATTGCGCAAACCTTCCATTACTGCTACAAGTGCAAGGGGCGGGGCTGCAGTTTCTGCGGCTACAAAGGCAAGCTCTCAGAGATTTCGGTGCAGGAACTTCTCGGTTCGGGGCTTCTTGCGGCTTTCGCTTCTACAGAATCAAAATTCCACGGGTGCGGGCGCGAGGATGTGGATGTTCGAATGCTTGGAAAGGGAAGGCCGTTTGTATTCGAGGCGCTTTTTCCTGCAAAGCGCTTAGCAGATTTGAAACAACTTGAAAAGGAAATCAATTCAGCGTATGAGGGAAAAATCGCAGTCCACGATCTTACATTTTGCAGTTCGGACAGGATTGTGCAAATAAAAAATACGGGATTTCGCAAAATCTATTCCGCAAAATGCTCCTGTGAAGAGGGCATTTCAGATAAAGAGCTCCAAAACCTTCCGCAAGATGAATTCAAGATAGTGCAGCGCACCCCGGAGCGAGTTGAGAAGCGCAGGGCAGATAAGGAGAGGGAAAAAAGCGCAAAAATTCTCAAGGCAAATGCAGCCACAAAAACCGAATTCACTATTGAGATGCTCGCCTCGCACGGGCTCTACATCAAGGAGTTGATTTCCAGTGACGGCGGCCGCACGCTCCCGAGCATTTCCTCAATGCTCGGCAAAAAGTGCGTGTGCACACAGCTTGATGTTTTAGAAATTGTTATTGAAAAATAGTTTACCCAGCGGGTGCTTCCCGCCGGGAAATAATTGTATCTGACTACTCATCGACGTCAATGATTCCATTTTCCGTGACCCTATAAATCGCCTCTCCGTCAGGAAGTGAAGGGCTGTCAACGAGCTTTGCAACGCGCTTGTCATCCTTGCTCTTGCGCAGATACAGCCTTGTTTTGCTGTTATGCCCTACAATGTTTCCTCCTATTGGGGCTGTTGGGTCGCCAAACATAATGTCTGGCCTTTCCATCACCTGGTTTGTCACAAGCACTACAATGTTACTGGCTTCAGCGAGCTTCATTAATGTTCTCATGTGCCCGTTGAGCTTTTGCTGCCTATCCGCTAGTGTTCCTCTTCCTATGAACTCCGCCCTGAATTGTGATGTGAGCGAATCAACTATTAGCAGCTTGATATTTTTTTCCTTTATCATTTCAGCCGCTTTCTCCGCCAAAATTATCTGGTGCTCAGAATTATATGCGCGCGCCACATGGATATTTTTCATTACCTCTTCAGGGTTAAGCCCCTGCGCCTCTGCAATTGCATGCACTCTCTCCGGCCTGAAGCTGTTTTCAGAGTCAATGTAGAGGCAGTTGCCCTCAAGCCCGCCTTTTTCTTTTGGCAATTGCACCATTACTGCGGTTTGGAAGCACCACTGTGTTTTGCCGCTTGCATACTTGCCGTAAATTTCGGTTATGCTCTGAGTTTCTATTCCGCCGCCAATAAGGCTGTCAATTTCCTTGCTCCCTGTTGTGAGCTTTCCAACAAGTTTTCTTTTTTCAGCAAGGTCTGCCGCTGTTTCATACCCAATGTCAAGTGTCTCGCGTGCTGCCTTGATTGCTTTTTCAGCAGTTCCTTCCCCAAGCCCTGCGGCTTCCTGGAGCTCTGCAGCGGATGCAGTTGCGATATTTTCCAGGGTTTTGTAGCCTGCGTTGGTTAATTTTTCTGCTGCCAAAGGCCCTATGCCAGGCAAATCTTCAACACTTTGTATTTTTCCTTTCGCCATAATGATTCCTCCCTGCATAAAAAGGCTTTCCAGGCGGTTTGTTCATTTGGCAATGAACTGCCCAATGCCTCAATGCTATAAAATATTAGTATCCCTTGGTTTATAAATAATCTTAGGGTTCGGTGCCGGTGCGGGAACTCAGGAAAAGCACTCCACCTCTCTTTGGCAGGGCCAAAAGCCACCACTTGTCTATATGCATAATAGGCTGTAGTGGATATGAGTTTGCCTCAGGTTTTTTTCCCGCCATTACTTAAACTATGTAAAAAATTCAGGAGCCTATCCCTTTCCGCAGGCGCCGATTCCTCCAACTGCTGCCTTATGCGTCTCTGCAAGCCCGCTGCATTTGTCCCGCCCCAGAATCTTGCCTGTACCGCTTTGCTGATTGCACGCCTTATTAACTCCTCCGCCTTTGCCGTCGTATAAACTGGCAGGCCATCCTCTGAGCGCAATTCTAGCAGTATCATCTCATTTGTTTCTTTGCTGGCTAATTTCCTCAATTCCACTAAATGTTCTGCCGCAGCCCGCAGGCTTTCAGGGGTTTTGCGTGTTTCACCGGGAATGGCATAGGCCAGCGCAAATAATACCCTGCTTTCTATATCAAACATCCTGCTCCTCTTGGCGCCTTCCTTGCTTGCCTGCTCTTCAGACATGCCCGCAATCTCACCTAACACCAGCAGCCGTTCAGGCAGCGCCATCTTCCTGTCTGCTCTGGCAATTGTGCCAAGCCATTCTATTTGCCGGTTATTCAGCGCAAGCAGGTTTTCCATTTGCCTTTCCGTGAAGTTTGCATTTGTGAAATATCCTGCATTTGCAATTCCCCTTGCACGGAGGCTTTGCAGGAGTTCTCCATTCCTTTTCCTCAGAATTTCCTCTGTGGCCAGCTTTTGGGTCTTAAGGGCTCTTTCGGCATGCGCTGCATTTATTGTTCTTTCGAGGTTACTCCCTGTTCTCCAGACCGCAACCTGGCTTGCCGCAGCACTGAGAAGCGCAGCAAGTCCCACGGCCTTGAAGAGGCCCCTCCTATGGGGTTTTGGCTTATTGAGCATTATAAAACTTTCATCTCCGAACCTTTTAAAATTTCCCATGCCTCGATTTAGGCGCTAAATCAGCGCATTTCACCATTTTCCAATTTTCTTATGCTTGCTCCCCTTCCAAGGTGCAGCTCAATGTTCCCGTGGTTTTCCTTAACATAAGCGCCCTCTATGCGCACCTTTTCATCCTCACCTATTTCCTCGATTTTCTCGCACGCTTCATTCCACGCTGTTGCGCGCATCTCTTCCATTCCCTTTGCAATTATAAAATTCATGACTTTTCCTTTTCCGCGGTCGTTTTCCCAATCCTTTGCGGGAAAAATGGTTTTTATCATTGCTTCAACATTCACCTCATTCATCCCGTGCTCCAACTCCGAAATCGGAGTGAGTTTCTTTTCAGGCTCTGGTATTGCAATTCCCTGCGCCGCGGAAATTTCGCTGTTATAATTCAAGTTGAGTTGCAGAACTCCGTTATATGAAGACACGGAGCAGTTCGCAAGCTTTATTGCAGATATTTTTTCCCCTCCGAGCTCGGAAAATTTCTTGATGTCCTTGTTCCAGAGCGTTGCGCGTATTTCCCCTGTCCCGTCTATGAGTATAATATTTTGCAGCTCCCCGCTCTTCCCATTTTTCTCATAGCTTTTTGATGGGAACGCCCTTTTCACGCGCGCAACAATATCAATGTTATTCATCCCTTCCTTAAGTGAAATTATCCGCGTCTCCTCGCGTATTGCGCCTTCTGTTTGAACCCCGAGCTCTTTTGCAATCATGAATGCAGCGCCCTCTTCTGTTAGAAGCCCCGAGAATTTTTCCTTTTTATCATCAATTAGCTTTTGCACTTCCTCTGTGCTCTTGCCGCTTCGCGACATTATGTATTCCCTTAGCTTTTCAGTTCCACCAGCAAACATTCCAATCCAAAGAGAAAAGCTCTTGCTTAATTTAACACTTTCCACAATGCGACGCAATAGATAAAAATAGCTGGCTTCCTTACATTTTCATGGCATTTTTTGGCAAGCGCAGGAAGCTTAGCAAAGAGAGCACTCCCCAGAGAGTTCATGATGCCGCGCACAAATATGCGCTGTCGCGTGAAGGCGGAGTTTACCGCCTGGGTTTTGGGGCACTGGCAGGTACGCTAGGGGGTCTTGCCAGTACCTGGGCGACCCATTCACCGGACAAAAAAATATCAATAACGCTGGCTTCCATTTTAGGCGGCGCTCTTGCGGGGGCAACAATCAACAGATTTTTCCGAAAGAGCTTGGAGTGGCAAATACACTATCTGGGCGAAACCTTGCACGAAGAATACTATTCGGGAAAGTCAGATCGTTCCGAGCAGGTGCGGGCGCTCTTGAATGAGTTCAAAGATGGCTGGATAATTGTCGATAAGGATCACAATTTAGTGGGGAAATCCAGCCGCTTGGGGATAAGGCGTGCGATAAAAGTGAGCGACGTTTTGGAAGGTAAATTCTCAAAACCTTTTTATAGCCTTCATGGGTAGTCTATTAGTTGATTTCATGCAGGCTGGAAAAGTATACAAGCAGCTTCTAAAGCTAATTGAGGAGAAGGGCGGGCTTTCATTTGTCGTAATAGACCCTCCAAACCAGGCTCCTGAGCTTGCAGGCAAGCTTGCAAAAATCGCACAGAGCGCAGGGATTGATGCAATTGCTGTCGGAGGGAGTGTTGGGGCGCAAGGGGAGCTTCTCGATTCAACAATATTGCAGATAAAATCTAATTCAGCGCTCCCAGTGATTTTGTTTCCCGGAAACATCGCAAGCATCAGTAAGCACGCGGATGCGATTTATTTTCTCTCAATGCTAAACAGCAACGACCCATATTACATCACAGGCGCGCAGATAGCTTCCGCAGCCCCCCTAAAAAAAACCGGCCTTGAAGTTATGCCAACTTCCTACATCATAATTGAACCAGGTAGGGCTGTTGGCTGGGTTGGAAGGGCGCATCCGGTTCCGCGCGATTTGCCATATCTTGCAGGAATCACGGCGCTTGCAGGCCAGTACATGGGCGCAAAGCTTGTGATTTTGGAATCTGGCGGAGGCGCAGAATCCCCAGCTCCTGCAGAAATGATAGCTTATACAAAGAAAATGATTGATGTTCCGCTCGTTGTCGCTGGCGGAGTTAGAAATGAAAAATATGCATATGAGTGCATAAAGGCGGGCGCGGATATTGTGCATGTTGGCACAGCGCTTGAAAACCAGTCAAATGACCTCTCAAAGGCCGAAGCCGTGCTCAAAAAAATCGCGGAAGCCGTGAGAAGAGGCGGAAAGGAAAAACTCGCGCAGAAAAAGTAGCTCACCTATGGTCGGCTTTTTTCCAGTCCACAAACTTTGTCAGAATTAACCTAACCCAAGCTTCTTTCCTAAATGGGTCTATTTTAAATCCAAGTGGCGAATCATTCGGGGACCTAACTATATCATATTCAAATCCTGCCCGCCTTGCAAACTGTGCAATCTGACCGATGCTTTCAAAAGGCCCAAGTGCGCCATAGTTCTCAAGCGCAATTTCTGCTCTTGTGTATTCAGTTAATTCCCTGCTCGCGCTTTCACTTGAATAACCCCATGCTCTTCTTTTTTCTAAATTATACTTCCCTTTAAGTTCAGCTAATTGTTCAGGAGTAAGCGCTGTGGGCGGCAACTTATATGCAACTGTTGTAATTACTTTTCCGCCGGGTATAAGGCTTCTGTTCCACTCTTTCATGACAATTGCCTTGTCATTTTGGCTAAAAAAAGTTAGGAACGCATCTGTAACAACCGCGTCGTATCTTTTTTCCAAAACTCTTCTGTTCAATTGCCTTGCATCGCATTTAATGAATCTTAGCCTGAATGGTTTGTCGCCCCAGCTATGCCAGTCAGTATTAATTTTCAGTGGCTGGTCGTGCACATCGATAAGAGTTATTGCCGCATTCTTTGAACAATTCGCTCTTTGAAACGATTCCACTACCGTTTCAAGCATTTTGCCATCTGCAGCCCCCGTAATCAAAACTGACGGTTGTTTGCGGCTCTTTAGAGAGGAATCCGCAATGCCTGCAAGCGTTGAAACGAAAAATGAGTGATTATCACTTTTTGGGTTCACTAGTAATGGAGTCCGCCTAATGGTTGTATGGTACCTTTCCATAAAGTATCCATAGTCTGCGGCACTGGTAGGCAGCTTTTTTCGCCTTGGAATTCTTTCACGCATATTTTAATTTGTTTTTTGTAGTTTAAATAACCTGCTACTAGATTATTGGCTAATTGTCAGATTTTTCGCTAATTATTTTCCTGATACAATCTTTTGCTGAGTGTTTTGCCATCCAACCAAGCGCCTCTATTTTTTTTGTAGAATAAATCCTGTCCGCCTGCAGCCTTTTCACATACGCCGGCTTTAGGATTGGGTTGAAATTGAGCAATGAATTTAGTGCAACAATTATGTTTCCGAGCCAGAGAGGTATCTTTCCCGTAGCTCCTTCAAGCCCGAGCTCTTTTCTCATGACGTTGATGATTTCTTCGAGCGTGAGCGCTTCCTTTTCAGCAACTATAAATATTTCCCCGTAGCACTCCTCGCGCCCGATGCAAAAAATCACCGCGCTCACTAAATCCATGGGCGAAACAACCTGCCAGTGGTTTTTGCCCTCCCCAATTAGAGGGAAACCTTTTTTCACTGTTTTTACTATCTGCTGCCAGTATTTGTTGTTTCCCATTACAATTGCCCCGCGCAGAATCGTCACATGGAAAACTTCCTGAAACGAGAGGACTTTTTTCTCGGCCTCAAGCTTGCTTCTCTCATAAAGCGTTTCAGGGCGCGGCTCTGTGTTCTCATCCTTTATTCCCGCACTGCCACCGAAAACACCGACAGTACTAAGGAATATGAATTGCGAAACATTGTTTGCGGCGCATGCTTCAAGCACATTGTCAGTTCCCGTAACATTCACTTCGTGCAGGTCTTTTGCCTCCTCATCTAGCTGCGCTGCGCAGTGCACCACAACTTCAGCGCCCTTGAAAGCCCTTTTTACTGATTCGATGTCAAGTATGTCGCAGCTGTTTTTTGTGCACTCAATCACTTTGTGCCCCTTGGCCTTTAATTCTTGCACAAGAAGCGAGCCTATCATTCCCTCAGAGCCTGTAACCGCAATTTTCACACAAATCACTTTTCCAGAATAATCATCGTATCATTGCCAACAGGCCTTTTTTCAATCACTCGCGCCCTTATTTTCTTTCCAAGCCTGAATGCTTCCAATCCGCCCTTAATCTTTCTGCGTGCAACTATAATAATTATCCTGTCAAATAGCCCCCCGCTCAAGAAGCTTGTGGCTGTCATGTTTCCCGGTTCAACAAGAACAGATTGAATTCCAAGTGCATTCAGTTTCTTCAGAAGCTGCCGCAAATCCACCCTGCCTTTTTTCCCGGCAACAACGATTTGCGCACCTTTTTTTCTTAGGGCAAGAATTCTTTTGCGCGGCGCTGCGTGCGTGCATGCAATTATGGTTTCCCCGCTTTCCCTCAAAATCCGTGCACTAAGCGGAGTGCGCGCCTCTGAATCAAGTACAATCCGCACAGGATTAAGGGCGGGATTTTTGCGCACAGTAAGGCGCGGGTTATCCTTAATTATTGTATTAAGCCCGACAAGTATTGAATCATGCCGCTCTCTTAGGTTTTGAACAAAAGCGGATTCTTTCTTTCCGGCAATTCTTTTTGCTTTTCCATCGCCGTATGTGATGAATCCGTCCGCGGTCATTGCGATTTTTACCGTAACAAAGGGCATGCCATAACGCACACTAGTTATGTAGAATTCATTGAGCTTTTCAGCCTCATTTTTGCACATCCCAATGTGCACAGGAATCCCATTTTTCCGTAAATACTGCTCCCCCTTATTCGAAACGTGGTGCGGGTCTTTCATTGCGGCAAATACCCTTCCAATTCCGGCTTTGAGTATTGCTTTTGTGCATGGCGGCTGCTTTCCGAAGTGATTGCACGGCTCAAGCGTCACATAAAGGTCAGCTCCGCGCGCTTTTTTTCCCGCATCAATGATTGCATTGGCTTCCGCGTGCTCTGAGCCGTACTTTTTGTGCCAGCCCCTTCCAACAACCCTTTTTCCCTTTACAATAACCGCTCCGACCATTGGATTTTGGGAGACCATTCCGCTTCCTTTTTTGGCCAGTTTAAGGGCCATTTCCATGTATTTTTTCATTCACAATCCGCCCGTTAGCATTGCCCCAATTCCTGGAACAAGCAGCGCGAGTGCAACCCCTATGAAAATAAAAGGGCCAAACCTTGGAAGATTTCTATAAACTACAAGTTCGCGCACTCCCTTATCCATTAGCTCTTTTTTTTCTTTTTCCCCAAATACCCATTTCATTTTCGTTCCAATCTGCTGCTTTTCTTTTTCATCCATAAAATCAACAGCGACAATTTCATCCTCTTCCATTTCAGATATTTTTATTTTCTTCACGAAAAATTCTTTCCTAATGCCTTTCTCAAGGGCAACAAACAAGAGGCCAAAAAGCATTGGAATTCCAAGCACCAGCACATAATTTTGCGAAACAATCCCAGTTTTCAAAATCACCGTGAAATACACAAGCAGCAGCGCAAGAAGCATTGCAGCGCGCCGCAGCCCGTCAGCATTGTATTTCCAGTCAATCCCTTTCCTGTAATATTTAAGTGCAAAATATGCGCCAAAGAAAACCACCGCGCTGATTGCGGCAAGAAGCGCTGCAGAAACCACGAACACTCCGGAGCCAAAGAATGGGAGCGCGAGGGCTATTCCTGAATAGAGCTTCACGTCCCCTCCGCCAATTTTTCCGGTGTAATAAAGCACATAACCAAGCGCAAACACCCCGATTCCAAGCAGAATTCCGTTCCACTCAAGTTCAAATAGGTTTGCGGCAATTCCAAATACTATAAGCGGTATTGTAATTGAGTCATTGATGAACCCTGTTTTGTAATCAGTGTACGCTCCCGCGCCCGCCGCCACAAGCACTGCGGCCTCTCTTAGTAACAATAGTTCCTGCATTCATTCACCTAGCGTAGCTTGAATTTTTTCTTTTTCGCAAACATCTTCTGCAGCTTTTGCATGCTAACTCCCTTGCCTTCCTCAAATTTCTTTGGGTCCATTTTTCCAAATTGCCTGAAAACCTTTTTCATTTTCTTGAAGTTCTTTAAAAGCTCGCGCACCTGCTCTTGGGTTGTTCCAGAGCCGCGCGCGATCCTTGCAATCCTGCTCTTATTCAAAGTATCCGGGTCTTTTCTTTCCGTGCGCGTCATCGAATCTATAATAAAACCAAATTTGTTTAGTTTCTGCTCTCCCATTTCGGAAATTTCCTTTGGCACCTGCTTGCCCATGCCCATCATGTCAAGAACTTTTCCAAGAGGGCCCATCTTGCGCGCGGCTTTCATCTGCTGATAGAACATTTCCAGATCAAAGTTGCTATCAAGCATTTCCTCAGGATCCACCCCTTCCTCTTCCTGCACTTCTGCCGCCTTTTCCAAAAGCGCCTGCAAATCCCCATAGCCCATTACCCTGCTAAGATATCTTGTCGCATCAAATTCTTGCAAATCATCGACGCGCTCTCCAGTTCCAATAAAATATACTTTCGCGCCCGTGCTGTGGCAAGCCGCAAGCGCTCCTCCGCCTTTAGCGGAGCCATCCATTCTTGTAATTATTACTCCATTCACTCCGGAGATTTCATGAAATGCTATGCTCTGCTTTTTTGCAACCTGCCCAACATCCGCTCCCATTACAAGCCATTTCTCTTCCGCGCCAAATGCGGCGCTTATTGCCTTTAGTTCTTTTGTGAGTTCCTCGTCAAGCGCGCTTCTTCCTGCGGAGTCGCAAATGATTAGGTCGCAGCCCTTAAGTTTCTCAAGTCCGGCCTTCACTATTTTTGCGGCGTTCTTTTCCTTTTCATCCCCGTAGAATTCCGCTTTCGCTTTTTCCGCAAGCGTTCGCAGCTGCTCGGCCGCAGCCGGCCTGAATACATCGGCTGCAAGCAATCCGGCCTTTAGCCCGCGCTTTGAATACCACTTCGCGAGTTTTCCGGCTGTTGTTGTTTTTCCGTTTCCATTTAATCCAATAAGTAGAATTTTTTTTGGCTTCTCAGGAGGCTTTGCGCTCCCTCCAAGAAGCTGTGCAAGATGGTCATGCATTGTTTTGATTACGTGCTCTTTTCTGCTAATCCCTTCGGCAAGGTCCTTGAATGCCTCTTCCTCTATTTGCTTGCTAAGCTTTAGAACAAGTGCGATTTCAACATCGGATGAAATGAGCGCGCGCTGCATCTGCTTTACAGCTTCTTTTACCGCTTCTTTGTCAAGCGTTCCGCTGTTTCGCAGCTTTTCAATTGCGCTTCGCAGGTTTTCCCCAAAATCCATTTTCTCCACTCAAAACAAAATAGTGTAAAAAGGATTAAAATAGTGTCAAATCCCGCAAATAATGAGTTTTGGGGGCGGTAATTTTCTATTTATTTGAAATTTGAAAAAATTAGGTTCAGGGCCCCTTGCGGGGTCCCTAAAAAATAAAATTGGCTTATCCCATCTTGCGGATGGGATAACCGTCGTACCCAACAGCCG
>Ga0209542_10003147_pt1 | contig 35686 bp, 26 predicted proteins | sample RifCSPhighO2_01_FD_184028 | JGI IMG/M metagenome (GOLD analysis project Ga0209542, IMG submission 184028) | Soil microbial communities from Rifle, Colorado - Rifle CSP2_plank highO2_0.1 (SPAdes) (version 2) | ecosystem: Environmental > Terrestrial > Deep subsurface > Rock core/Sediment ...
CTACAGTCGGCAGGGCCACGATTGTAGCCGGGGCCCAGGAGCTGGTAGTGGAAAATGAAAATGTCACAGAAAAGTCCACAGTGCTTATCACTTTCCGCGGCAATGTCGCGGGGCCATGGTGGGTCGCCGAGCAGCAAGCCGGCTGGTTTAAGATAAAGGTTTCCCAGCCGCCAAGCGTGGATGTGGGTTTTGACTACTGGATCGTGGAGACGGACCTCGCCTCCGCTGAAGCTTCGGCGAGCCAGCAGGAACCCCTTACTTCCCCAACTTCCTCCGAACCCGCGGCCGAGGAGTCCAACGCCTCAAATGAACCTGAGCCGTTGACCCCGAACCAACCCGCTGAGGCGGGTGGTACCCCGGTAGTAGAACCCGATGGGTTTACTACGGGGCAGGCGGGGCAAGCCGAGGAGCCGGCGGTTGAGGAAGCCCCGGCAGGGGAGGAGCCTGCCGCCTCCGAGCCCAGCCCTAATCCTTAAAAAAAGGGAGTAAAGGGGATAACGGGAGTAATGGGGATAATGGGAGTAAAGGGGGAGAGAGGCTGAGCCTGCCTCCGAGCCCAGCCCTAATCCTTAAAAAAAGGGAGTAAAGGGGATAACGGGAGTAAAGGGACGGAGCCACCTTGCCCGTTACTCCCTTTACACCCCTTACTCCCATTTAGCCCAAATCTTTATGCTCAAACCCCAAAAAAATCCGGTGGGCTACAAAAAATTGCTGGCCTACCAAAAAGCCGCGGTGCTCCAGGAGTTTAACTTGCGCCTGACCGATCTGTTCCCCCATTCCTTTGCCTGGCTCAAGGAGCAGATGGACAAATCAGGCCGCTCCGGCACCAAAAATATCATTGAAGGCTGGAAGCGCAACACCACGGCCGAGTACTATACTTTTTTAGGCTTCAGCATCGGGGCTGTAGAAGAATTGAAAGATGACAGCCTTGATATTGCTAAGGGATTGTATAAGCCTTTGATGGAAATTCCAGGCTTATGGAAAAGGGGTAAGGGGAATAATGGGAGTAAAGGGGGAAGGCCCCTTACATCCCTTACTCCCTCTCAAGCCTCCCAAGCCACCTTGCCCGTTACTCCCTTTACTCCTTCTCAGCCCAACCAGCCTGTTACCCCCTTTACACCCCTTACTCCCTCTCAAGCCTCCCAAGCCACCTTGCCCGTTACTCCCTTTACTCCTTCTCAGCCCAACCAGCCCCTTACCCCCTTTACACCCCTTACTCCCTTTTTACTCTCGGACCTGGAACAACTCCGGTTTTACCCCTTAGATCCTTTCCTCCCACCCATTGTCCAGCTCTACCTCAAATCCAAAGAAACCCTGATGCTCCTCCACAAACTCCAGCAGTCGCTGGAGCAGAAGATGTCCCAGGACGGCACCATGTCAATTAAAGACAAATTCCGGCTTAGACAGCAGCAGGAGAAAGAAGCTGATGACTGGGCCAGGCAGCTTTGGGAAAAGACCAAAGGGGAGTAAAGGGGAATAATGGGAGTAAAGGGAATAATGGGAGAGGCTGAGCCTGCCTCCGAGCCCAGTTCTAATCCTTAAAAAAAGGGAGTAAAGGGGATAACGGGAGAGGCTGAGCCTGCCTCCGAGCCCAGCCCTAATCCTTAAAAAAAGGGAGTAAAGGGGATAACGGGAGTAAAGGGACGGAGCCACCTTGCCCGTTACTCCCTTTACACCCCTTACTCCCATTTAATTTATGCTATAATATTAAGCACATAATCGCTTAAAAGGAAGGAAAAACAAATGTTAGGTTTTTTTAGAAAAAAACAATCAGCGGAAGAGAAATTCGAGGATAAGCCGGAACGGGTCCGGCCCATGTCCGACATGGAGGCCGTATCCAGGCCCTCCTTCGCCAAGGCTGCGGAGGGCAAGCCCGCGGCTTCAACCAAAGCAATGTTGGCCAAAGTTGACCTGTCCACGTTCAGCAAACTGATCAATTTCTGTCTTTTGGCTTTGGTGTTTCTGGTCCCGCTGTTGTTTTTGCCGACTTCGTCCGAGGTCCGGGAATTCAACAAACAGGCTTTGCTGTTTTTGGGCGTCATGGTCATGTTGGGCGTCTGGGTGGTCAGGGTTTTAACCACCCGCACCGTGTCCTGGGTCAAAACGAGCCTTGACTACATTGTTCTGGCCCTGCTTTTCACCTCGCTGCTGTCCAGCCTGTTCTCTCTGGACAAAGCCTCATCGTTCCTGGGCTATTACGGCCGGTTCACGGGCAGCTTTATTTCGGTTTTGAGTCTGGTAGTTTTATATTTTTTGGTGGTCAACAATTTGCGAAGCGGCCAGCTGGCCCAAAAAATGAGCAAATACCTTACGGCCAGTTTCTTCGTGGTTTTGGCTTACAGTTTTTTGCAGCTTTTGGGGCTTTACCTCTTGCCGTTTGAATTTGCCAAGTCGCGCTCGTTTAATCCCATCGGCTCCTTAGTCGGGCTGTCGATTTTTTCCGCGCTTACGGTTTTGTGGACCCTCTGGCTGTGGATGAGCCACAAGCCCCTCTCCCGCCGCCAAACTATCTTCTACACCGTCATGCTCATTCTCGGCCTGGCCGTGATGTTTTTGGTCAATGCCTTTGTCGCCTGGCTCATCCTGGGTCTGGGGACAATCGTGTTTTTGGCCGTGGGCATGTCCATGACCGCCCATGAACCGCAAACCAACTGGTTTTGGAAGCCTATGGTCGTGCTGGTCTTAGCTATCCTCTTTATTGGCTTCCAATTCCTGCCCCAGTCCCTAAATCCGCGAAACGTCGTGACTGTGGATTTGCCCGTGGAAATTCAGCTTAGTAACGCCACCACGTTTAGCCTGGTCAAAAATTCCCTGTCCTCCGGCGGCAAGCAGGCGGTGCTCGGCTACGGCCCGGGCACCACGGGCCTGGCTTTTGGCGACATCAAGCCCGAGGCTTTGAATAAGACCGTGGTCTGGAACTTGAACTTTGATAGGGCCTCAAGCGAGTTTGCCAATTTAGCCATTGAAAACGGCTTGCTCGGGCTGCTGGTGTTTGAGCTCATGGCCATTTTGTTTCTGATCTACGGTTTGTATTTTCTTTTCAAAAAGCACGACCATCCGGGACGCATGCAGGCGTTCGGGTTTTTCGTGCTTTGGTTGGGTCTGTATCTGGCGCACTTCTTCTACTTCTTCAATACCAGCTTTTATTTCCTCTACTGGCTGGCCTTGGCCGCATTCATGGCCATCGCCCATTGGTCGGATTCTCCCCCTTGGAACAAGGGGGAGTTAGAGGGGGTTATATCCGAGAATTCAGCCTCATTATCTCTCGCAGCTTCGCCGCGAGCCGCCCTGTCCTGGATGTTCGCTTCGCTTCTGATGCTGGCCGTGCTGCTGGTCGGCGCGTTCTTTGAGGTGGCGGTGTATGCCGCGGAAGCCCAATACGTCTCGGGCGTTAGAGCCGTCAATGCCGCCAATCCGGATTTCCAGAAAGCGGCCGAAAGGTTTGCCCGGGCCGCCAACCTTAACCCCTACCGCGACGTTTATCTGCAGGCCCTGGGCCAGGATTTGATTTTCCTCTCCTCCCAGGAAGCGGCTAAAGATGAGCCGAATGTGGCCCAGGTCCAGAATTGGCTGGCCTCTTCGGTCAATGCGGGGCTGGCCGCCACCAGGATTAGTCCGGCCAAAGCGGCCAACTGGTCAGCCTTGGCCCAGTTTTACCAGAACATCAAGCCGCTGGGGATTGCCGGCACTGACCAGGCCATCATCAACGCCTGGCAGGAAGCAGCCAACCGCGACTCCAAAAATCCAGCGCTCTTGATCCGCCTGGCTAATGCCTATTCCGACGCGTCCGAAGTCCTGGATCCCAAAATCGCCGGATCAGGGGCGGACACGGATCAGGACGGGCTGGCTGACAATATGGAAGAAAGCTTAGGCTCCAACCCCGAGCTTGCGGATTCCAACCAAAACGGGGTGATGGACGGCGATGAGGTCAAGGCCGGGTTCAATCCGGCCGGCGCCGGGCGCTTGAGTGCTGCGGCTTTGGCGCAATTTACCAAAATTGACCAGACTAAGCTGGCGGAAGCGCAGAAGATCCTTAATCGCGCCATTGAGCTTAAGTCCGATTTGCCGGATTCTTACATAGCTTCGTCGCGGATCTACGAAAAGTCCAAGCAATTGGCCGAGGCGCGCAAGAAAATTGACGAGGCAGCCGAAAAATTCCCGCAAAATTCGGACGTGCGGTTTGAGCAGGGCCGGATCGCCTACAACCAGAAAGATTACGTCCAGGCCGAGAGCATCTTCAGCGCCGTGGTCAAGCTGACTCCCAACCACGCCAACGCCCACTACTCGCTGGGCCTGGTTTACCAGCAGCGCGGCGATGACGTCCGCGCTTTGGCCGAGTTTGAGAAAACCCGCGCCATCACCGGCCCCAACGTCGAGCTGGAGAAGCTGATCAATAGTTTGAAAAACGAATAACAATAACTATTAACGATAACAATAACAAAAAGCCCCGGAAACATCCGGGGTTTTTAATAGATTAAAGAGTAAAGAGTAGAGATCAAAACAATAAGGCAAAATTCAAAATTTTTAGTTTTAATCTGCTGTTTTACGTTTTTCTCTTTACTTTTTACTCTACTTTATTGAACTCACCACAGCCTCAAACGCCTTCGGATTCCGCACGGCCAGCTCGGCTAACATTTTTTTATTGAGCCTAATCTTGTTTTTATGCAATCCGGCCATGAGCTTGCTGAAATTCAGGCCATGTTCGCGGGCCGCGGCATTGGCGCGGATGGTCCAGAGCTTGCGGAAATCGCGCTTGCGCAGGCGGCGGTGGGCGTAGGCATAGGAGTCAGCGTGAAGCAGGGCTTCTTTCGCGGCGATGGCATTGGTTCGTCTCCGGTTAGTGAATCCCTTGGTCCGTTTGAGCACATATTTTCGACGTTTGTGGGCGGCTACTCCGCGTTTAATCCTTGTCATAGAATTATCAATTTCCAGTTTTCAATTATCAAGTAATTTTCAAGTTGATAATTGCCAATTGACCATTAATTGCAAATTGTAAATTCGTAAATTGAAAATTAATTACTTAGCTATCGCGTGCTTTAACTTTTGGTTCTCAGCAGTCACCACCAGGTCCCGCCGTTTATTCCTGGTCGTCTTGCCGCTCTCGCGCGCATTGAAATGATCCTGCCCGGCTTTGCGGCGCATCAATTTGCCGGAGCCGGTTTTCCAGAAGGTTTTGCTTATTCTTTTGTTGGTCTTTTGCTTGGGCATGAAGGTATTGTGATACGAATTTACAAATTTTATGCGAATTTACGGATATGCAAATCTTAGGTTACGCCGAGATTGGCATATTGGCCAGATTCGCATTACATTCGTTGATCCGCATCATATTTATTTTCCTGGCGCCAGGATGAGGCTCACGGTCGGCCCCATCCGTTTGGGCCCGGCTTCGATCACGGTCGGGGAGGGGACGGCGGCTTGGAATTTTTTCAAAAGGTCAAAGGCCAGATTGGGATGGGCCTGCTCGCGGCCGCGCATGCGCACTTCGACCATGACCTTGTTGCCTTCGCCCAAAAATTCCGCCGCTTGCTTGGCCTTGAATTCCAGGTCATGAACGCCGATGCGCACACTAAGCCTGATGCCTTTAAGCTTGACTTCCCGGACTTTCTTGGAGGCCTCTTTGGCCTGCTTGGCCTGCTGGTAGCGGAATTTGCCTACGTCCACGATCTTGGTCACCGGCGGATTGGCCGTGGGGTTGACTTCCACCAAATCGAGCTCCTGATTGAGGGCCAACGATAAAGCGTCGGACAGCTTCATGATGCCAAGCATCTTGCCTTGGACGTCTATGACCCGGACTTCCGGCGCCTTGATTTGATGGTTTATGCGTGCTCTGAGAACTGGAATAGGAATGAGTAAATAGTAATTAGCAAACAGAAAACAGGAAGCAGAACAAAACAATTATAGGGCAAAAACGCCCTTTGGTCAACTGGTGGAGCTGGGGAGTAGTGAGCTCCCGTCCAGAGGTTTTGGGCAAATACGTCTACAAGCTTATTCCCGCTTGATTACTTAAGCTATAAAAGCGGGGCCAAAACAGCTTAAGGTTGCTCTTAGGTGCCCAGATAGCGTCGAGCGGCGCTATTTGTAAGTCTGCAATATAACACCGGTGATTCTGTTTGCAGACGAAACAGAGCCGATGGCCAGTCACTTATTAGGCGACTGACATAGCAGGCGCGAACGCAAAAGCATTCACGAATCTGCTTACCAAAGATTTGGCATTTATGATTTGCCTTTTCTTTGTAACCGAGAGAATAGGCTAATCGGGCTTGCAGTATTTGTCAAAGAACTTCTGTCGAATCAATTCAGCCCCATGAGCAAAAATTATACAGGATGAATCCGATTTTGACAAGAGGATTGTTTATGGTAAAATTTAACTGGAACATAAAAAAGACGATCGTCCAAAACATGTTCCAATCGAGAACAGTTATAAAATTACTTATGAAGCAGGCAACAAAAAGAGCTATCAAGCAGCGGACTTTTAATCTCACCAAAGAGATTTTAGTCTGGCTCCTTACCATTCCGGGCGGGTTGGCGCATGCTTTTTTGGATTACCCTCAAAGTTACTTAGGCCGGCATTATTCGGAGAGGCAGAAGGGACAGATCACATTGAGGCAAATCAACCGCTCGCTGCGCGAATTGGAAAAACAGCGGCTGATCCGAAAAAAGCAGTATCGGCAAAGATTGGGTTACGAAGTAACTGATCTGGGGAAAGCCAAAAGCCTCAAGTGGCGCTATAAGCAACAAACCAGGCAAGCCCGCCGCGACGGCTTGTCGACAATCGTCATCTTTGATATTCCGGAAGTCAAACGGAGAGCGCGGAATTTTCTGCGGCGGTTTTTAAGAAACAATGATTTTATGCAGCTGCAGAAGAGCGTGTTTATCGGCCGGTTTTATCTGCTGAAAGAGTTCGACGATTTGCTGGATGAGCTCAATATCAAGGGGCATGTCAGCGTTTTAGAGGGCAGGGCCCCGCACATCGAAAGGTAAGAGAGAGAATGGGAACATAAAATGGACGATCGTCCAAAACATGTTCCTTCTCCGATTAGCCATGGCCCTGCGTCCTAAATCCTTGACCTGATTGTTCTTTCAATTTTTCGTTTAGTTTCTTTCCGCTTGATGGCTTCGCGCTTGTCGAATTGTTTCTTGCCTTTGGCCAGGCCGAGTTTGAGCTTGATGCGGTTTTTTTTGGTGTAAAGCTCCAGCGGGACCAAGGCCAGGCCTTTTTCATTGAGCCGGGTGGCCAGTTTGAGAATTTCGTTTTTATGCAGCAGCAGCTTGCGGTCTTGCGATTCATTATAGCTTTCAAGATTTGACGCCTGCCGGTATTTGCCGATGTAGGCGTTTTTTAGGTAGGCTTCTCCGCTGCGGATGGAAACAAACGCGCCGGCCAGGCTGGCCTGGCCGGATTTGATGCTTTTGACCTCGTGTCCGGTCAAAACCAAGCCGGCCTCAAACGTGTCTTCGATTGAGTAGGTGTGGAAGGCTTTTTGGTTCTGGGCGAGCGTTGGCATAAGTAAATATAATGCGAAACTACGAACGGTTATCCGAATCTACGAACAGACCAAGACCATCCCCGACGCGAGAATTAGGACTTGTAATCGGGGATCTTTGTAAAGGCTTTGGTAAGATCCCCGCTCAACTCAGCGAAACTCTCAGCGGGGATGGGGAAAGAGTTTGGTAGACGTGGTTATGGTATAGAGGCATTTTATCAGATATAATATGGCCATGCGAGAACAGATCAGGCAGCTTATTTTACAAGCCATTCCAGAGGCTAAAAATATTAATTTTGATATTTCTTATCCTGATCCCAAGTTCGGCGATTATTCGACGAACGCGGCTTTGCTGTTGCGCCAGGATGCTAAGGCAATCGTAGAGCAATTAGACAAATCCATGTTTGAAAGCGTTTCCGTGGCCGGGCCGGGATTTATTAATTTTAGGATTAAGGATGAACTCTTGGTAAGGGGAGTAAAGGGGGTAAGGGGAGTAAAGGGTGGGAGGATTCTCCTGGAATATTTTCAGCCCAATATTGCCAAGCCTTTGCATGTCGGGCATTTGCGCACAGCGATCATCGGCGATTGCCTCAAGCGCATGCTTTTATATTTGGGTCATCATGTAGAATCTGACACGCACATGGGCGATTGGGGCACGCAGTTTGGGTATCTGATCCTGGCCTACAAAAAATTCGGCGAGGTTAATGATAAGCTATACGCAGAGCTTAATGCTGATGAGTCGCAAAAAGAGGCCGCTAAACAAGAGTTTGTGAAACTGGAGCAGGGAGACAAAGAGAATCGCAAAATCTGGCAAAACCTGGTTGATCAGAGCATGAAGGAGTTTCTTAAGATCAACGACCTGATGGATATTCTGCCGTTTGACCACCACTGGCCGGAAAGTTTTTACGAGAACAAGATGCCGGAAATAGTTGAAAGGTTAAAAGTTAAAAAGTTATTAAAGTCTTCGCAGGGGGCGCAGATTGTTGATTTAGAGGATGTCGCGGTGGAGGGGCATCCTCTCGGCCGAGCGCCGCTCTTGGAGGATGCCCCTCCACCTAGAGGCTTGGGCGTGGCCATCATCATTAAATCCGACGGCGGCACGACTTATCTGCTGCGCGACTTGGCCACGTTTATTTTTGGCAAAGAGCAGGGGTTTACCCAGCACTTATATGTTGTAGACAACCGCCAAGCGTTGCATTATAGGCAGTTATTCGAGATTCTTAAGTTAATGGGGGTAATGGGAGGAAAGGGAGTAAAGGGGGAACACATCAGCTACGGCTTTATTAGCTTCAAGGGTGAAGCTTTGAGCACCCGGAAGGGCAATATGGTTCTGGCCAAAGACGTCATTGCGCAGACCGAAGAAAAAGTCGCCAAGATCATTGAGGAAAAAAACTCGGATCTGAAAGAAAAGCCAAAGGTCATCAAGGCCGTGACTAAGGCCGCTTTGAAATATTTTGACCTCAAGCATAACAGGCACTCAGACATCGAGTTTGACTGGGACGAGGTTTTGGATTTTGAAGGCGACTCCGGCCCTTACCTGCAGTATGCGTATGCGAGGCTCTCAAGCATACTGAAGAAATCTCAAATCTCAAATCTCAAATCTCAAATAAATTCCAAAGTACAAATGTCCGGTACAGAAAGAGAGCTGTTGTTTAAGTCCTCAATTTTGCCGGAAATTGTTGAGGATGCGGTGAAAAATTATCTGCCGAATGTTTTGGCCAACTATTTGTATAACCTCGCCACCCTGATCAACAAATTCTACCACGAAAGCCCGGTGCTGGCCGAAGTTGATGAAGCTAAAAGGAATTTCCGGCTGGCTTTGGTCTCCCGAGCCAAAGATACGCTTGGAAAGGGCCTTGATTTGTTGGGAATCCGCGCGCTGGAGGAAATGTAAAATTACTGTTATTATTTAATTACGAATTAACGGATTACGGATTATCAATCCGCAATTCGCCTGCCTACCGGCAGGCAGGCAATCCGTAATTTTTTAATCTTTTCAATGCCATTTAAGCCAGTAGATCCTAAACCTGATTTTCCGAAACTTGAAGAAGAGATCTTGAAGTTCTGGGAAGATAACAAGATTTTTGAAAAATCCCTGAAGCAAACCGAGGCGGGGAAGCCTTATACTTTTTATGACGGCCCGCCGTTTGCCACCGGCACTCCTCACTACGGCCACATCCTTGGCTCCACGGTCAAGGATTTATTCCCGCGCTACCAGACCATGAAAGGGCGGTTTGTGCGAAGAAGGTGGGGCTGGGACTGCCACGGCTTGCCGATTGAAGAAATCGTCGAGCGCGAGCTCGGCATTTCCGGCAAAAAAGACATCGAGAAGCTCGGCATCAAGAAATTCAACGAAACTTGCCGGAGCATGGTTTTGGAATATGTCGCCGAGTGGCGGAAAACCATCCGCAAGATTGCTCGCTGGATTGATTTCGATAATTCTTACAAGACCATGGACCGCGACTACATGGAATCGGTCTGGTGGGCTTTCAAGCAGATCTACGACAAGGGATTGATTTACGAGGGCCGCAGGGTGCTTTTGTACTGCCCGCGGTGCGAAACGCCGGTGAGCAACTTCGAGGTGGCCATGGATAACAGCTACCAAACTGTCACCGAAGAATCCGTGACAGTTAAATTTCCAATTTCCAATGACCAATTTCCAAATACCTATTTCTTGGCTTGGACTACAACGCCCTGGACATTACCGGGGAACTTGGCGCTAGCCGTTGGGCCAAATATTAAGTATCAAGTAGTAAGTATCAAGGATAAAAGCGAAGTATATATTCTTGCCGCTGACCTAGTTCCCAAAATACTAAATACTAAATACGAAATACTGGATACTATCCTTGGCTCCGATCTTGTCGGCCTGGAATATGAACCATTATTTGAAGTTAAAGGGATTAAAGGGGATAAGGGGAGTAGGGCGCACAAAGTTTACGCCGCGGATTTCGTCAACACCGAAGAAGGCACGGGCATTGTCCACACGGCCGTGGTTTACGGCGAGGACGACTATAATTTTGGCTTGAAAGTCGGCCTGCCGGTTGTGCCTTTGTTGGATGAGAAGGGGTTATTTAACGAAAAGGCCCCGAAGTTTTTGCACGGCCAGTATTTTAAGCATGCGGAAAAAATGATTAAACAGGATTTGGAGACGCGCAACCTCTTGTTTGAAAAAAAACCCCACACGCACTCCTATCCCCACTGCTGGCGCTGCGGCACCGCGCTTTTCTACAATGCCATTCCGGCCTGGTTCATAAACATTCAGAAGATCAAAAAGGATCTATTGGAAAGCAATAAAAAAGAAATCAACTGGTATCCGCAGCACCTTAAACGCGGACGGTACCAAAAATCGGTGGAGGCTGCTCCTGATTGGAACATCTCCCGCAACCGCTATTGGGGCAATCCGATTCCGGTTTGGAAATGCAAGGTTTGCGGCCATAATACCGTGATTGGCTCCATCAAGGACTTGGGGCTTGCCAAAAACATTTTTTACTTCTCGAGACACGGAGAAGCCGAACACAATGTTAAAAATATCAACAGCTCCTATCCCGAAACCTTTGTCAACAATTTGACGGCGAAAGGGGTGGAACGGGCGCGGGGATTGGCGAACTGGCTTTCGGAAAATGGGGGAGTGGATATGATTTTCACTTCGGACCTTTTGCGCACCAGACAAACCGCCGAAACCGTCGGTAAAATTTTAGACGTGCCTGTTGAGTCCGACGCTCGCCTTCGCGAATTCAACGTCGGAGTTTATAACGGCCGGGATACATCCGATTTTGAGCGGGTTTTTCCCTTTGAAGAACGATGGCACAAAGCCCCGCAAGGCGGGGAAACCAATCTGCAGGCGCAATCCCGCATGGTTGATTTTATCACTGAAGTCAATCAGAAACACCAGGGCAAGAAAATTTTGGTGATCAGCCACGGCGACCCTTTGCATATGCTGACGAAATATTTCGGCTCGCAGCTGAGTTATCCCAAATATGCCACTATTTTTGAGCTCGATGTGTCCATTGCGGATTTGCATCGGCCTTACATAGATGAAGTCGTCTTGGAGTGCGAAAAATGCGGCGGGAAGTCTCATCGGATTCCGGAGATTTTCGACTCCTGGGTGGAAGCCGGCTCCATGCCGTTTGCTGAATACCATTATCCGTTCGCGCAGAAAGAGATTTTTGAAAGTCGTTATCCAGCCCAGTTCGTAGCCGAATACATCGCCCAAACCCGCGCCTGGTTTTATGTCATGCATGTCATAGGCTTCAATTTGTTTGGCAAGGCTCCTTTCGAAAACGTGATCACTACCGGCACCATAATGGCTGAAGACCGGACCAAACTTTCCAAATCAAAGAAGAATTACCCTGATCCGTGGAAGATCATGGATAAATACAGCGTGGATGCCCTCCGTTTTTTCCTCATGAACTCCGCGGTGATGAATGCGGACAACATGAATTTTAGCGAACGTGAGTTGGGCGTGGTTTACCGCAAAGATATTTTGATTTTGTGGAACATCTATAACTACTTCGTGACGTACGCCAACGAGGCTGCATGGCAGCCAAATTCGAAATCTGAAATTCGAAATCTGAAATCTGTCATTGACCAATGGATCAATGTCCGGACCAAACAGCTTGTCAACGAAGCCGCCAAGCATCTCGATAATTATGATACGGTCAGATATACAAACGCAATTGAAGGGTACATCAGCGATCTGTCGACTTGGTATCTTAGGCGATCACGCGGCCGAAAAGATGGTGAATTTTTTGAGACCCTCAGGCATTGTCTGCTAAATTTGTCCAAAGTCATGGCTCCGGTGACGCCGTATATTTCTGAGGTTATTTTTCAGAACCTCAACCGTCGCCCGACCGAATCTGTTCATTTGGCCGCTTGGCCTGAATCTGAAGAATTAACCGCTCAAGAAATAGACTTGCTTGTCGCCATGGACATTGTCCGCGAAGCGGCAACCGTAGGTTTGGCTGCGCGCAAGCAGCTGAAATTGAATGTCAGGCAGCCTCTATCCCGTTTGAGCGTGGATACCAAATCTAAGGATATCAAGTTCACCCCGGAGCTTTTGGAGATTTTGCTTTCCGAACTGAACGTCAAGCAGTCAGACTCTAAGTTGGTTTTAGAAGCCAAAACCAACAATAAAATATTTGGGTTTCAAGGCTCAAAGAATATCGAATATTTTTATCTTGATACAACGGTTGACGAACAGTTGAAACTCGAGGGTTTGGCGCGTCAATTGGAGCGGGAGGTGCAGGAAATGAGGAAAAATTTGGGTTTGCGAGTTGGCGAGGTGATAAGTTTGTCGTATGATACAGAGGATGAAGAACTGAAAGAGGCGATGAGACTGTTTGACAAGAGTAAGACGTATGTAAGGGAAGTCAGGGGGGTTGGGGAAGTAGGGGAGGAACATGAGATAGATGGGAAGAAGATCAGGATTAAGTTAAGCAACGAGTAATTAGTAATAAGTAATTAGTATGCTCTTGTTACTTATTACTCTTTACTAATTACTATTCATGCGATACAAAAAGTTCACAGGCATTGTGTTGAAAAAACAAAATTACCGCGAGGCGGATCAGATTGTGACGATCTGGACCGAAGAGCTTGGCAAGCTCAGGTGTTTGGCCAGGGGCATCAGAAAGCCTTCCAGCAAACTGGTTTATAATCTTCAGAATTTTTCACTGGTTTCATTTGAGGTTTCCGGCAGACATTTGCCTGTCTTGACCTCCTGCCAAACTTTGCAGAACTTCCGGTTACTGTACCATGATTTGGGCAAAATCGCAGCGGGTTGTTATGCCGCTGAGCTGATGCTCAAACTGACGGCTGATGAGCACCCAAATCCTAAAGCCTACGAATTGCTGCATAAGTTTTTTGAGCATTCGGACAAAGATCGACTGTCCATTTTTTGCTCGGAGTTATTGGAGGCGTTGGGTTTTAGTTCCAAGACTTCTTCCGCAAAACTCGATTTTCAAGAGCTGAATCAATTAATAGAAGAAATTCTGGAAAGAAAGCTGAAGTCCTCGGCATTCTTAAGACAAATCGCATGACAGACATATTGGATCCAAATGAAAAGCAAGAACTGGAAGAGTTGGCTAACCACCATTTTGGATTCACCGGTTTTTTGAAACGCAACAAGATCGCGGTAGCAATAGCCTGCCTGCTGGTCGTGGCGCTTTCCAGCGTCGCTTTGATTATTTTAAGGGAAAAACCTGGGGAAAACGTCGTTTCCAACAATGTCCTGCTCTCCATCAAGGGTCCGGGCCAGTTGAGTGGCGGCAACGAAGCCGAATACCGCATAATTTATCGCAACGGCGAAAATGCCGATTTGGTTGACGTCTCTCTGGAGCTTTATTTTCCCTCCGGGTTGAAATTCAAATCTTCCCAGCCGGCCGCTTTGTCTTCGGCAGGTATGCGATACAACCTGCCGCTTTTGAAGTCCGGCGAGAACGCGGAGGTAATGATTAAGGTTCAGCTTTCCGGAGCGACAGCGGAAGAAAAAATCATTGCAGCCAAATTGACTTACAAATTGGCCAATTTTAATTCCCAATTTGAAGTTCGAAACGATTACAAGACGTTGATTTTGGCTCCGAGCGTCACTCTCGAAATCAACGGACCGATCGAGGTCATAAGCGGCCAAGACACGAGCTTCAGCGTCGTTTTCCAAAATGTCTCCGGGCACGAGTTCGAAAACCTGACCCTGAAACTGACTTACCCGGAAAGTTTTAGCACTCAAAGCAAGGATTATTGGCTGGTTCCCAGATTGGGCGTAAATGAAAGATTGCAAGTCGATGTCAGCGGCGCGTTTATCGGTGAGATCAGCAGCCAACAATCGGTTGTGGCGGAATTGGGGCAGTTGATCGGCGGCAATCCATCCCCGTTACTCACGGCATCAGGCAGCTTCAAACTCACGAAAGCCCAACTTGCCTTGAATGTAACCAGCGACCCTGATGATTTCATTAAGCTCGGCGATAACATTCAAATCAACCTGAAATACGAAAATTTGGGAGTAGTGGACGCGACCAATGTCCAAATCAACTTGAGTTTGGAAAGCATTATCCTCGACTTGAGCAAAATCAACGTTTACAACGCTATTGTCAGCGGAAACACCGTCAGCTGGAAATCCGCGACCCTGCAGAATCTCTCGACCCTCTCTCCCAATCAAAAAGGGGAGATTACCTTAAGCGTGCCGATCAAGACCACTCTAGCCACCAATCTCAAGAATCAGTCGGTGCGGATAATCGGGACCATCAAATCCGACCAGATGCCAAAAATCGTCCGGTCAGAGGAACTGGCGCTCAAGCTGGCTTCTGAAATGGACGTTTTGATTTCCGGCGAATATGTCGCAGGAGCCTTGCCGATGAAAGTCGGGCAGCAGACGACGTTCGCGCTGACTTTTCTTCTGACCAACCTCAGCAATGATTTGGAGAGTGTGGAAGTGGTCAGCTCCCTGCCGCTGCCGCAAGGAAGCTGGAACGGAGTGGTCATCCCGGAAAGCGAAAAAGAAAACTTGCTTTACGACTCCAACTCCGGAAAAATCCGCTGGCGGATCGGCAGTTTGCCGGCATTCAGCGGGAAATACTCGCCGGCCCGGAAAGCCACTTTCCAGTTGACCGTGGTTCCTACGGACGCGGACCGCAATCGGGTTGTTCGCCTGCTTTCTGATATCCAAGCTTCCGGAACAGATGCCTTTACCAATCAGAACGTCTCCGCTGAAGCGATCAACGAAGTGACGACCGCCACATTGGGCGATTATGAGATTGACCAGAAAGGTGCCAGTGTCCAATAATAAAACCCCCGCCGCTCGCGAGCGGCGGGGTTTTTATGTTTAAGGCCTTACGTAGCTTAATGGGTTGACCCTGACGCCGTTTTTGATAATTTCGAAATGCAGGTGGATGCCCGTCGCTCCGCGAACGCGCCCGGTTCGTCCCTGTTTGGCGATGGTTTGCCCCTTCGCCACCGCGTCTCCAGCTTTCACGTACAGCTCAGAAGCGTGGCCATAGCGGGTTTTAAAGCCGTTGCCATGATTAACCACAATGGTATTGCCGTACCCAGTCTGCCAGCCGGACAATTCCACGAATCCGGCTTCGGAGGCGTAAATCGGGACCATCGTTGAGTTGGAGATATCCAATCCGGAGTGGCGGCGCAAGAATCCTTGGGTAATGGTGCGCACCGGTGTTGGCCAGAGGAAGCTGAGAGTGCCACCTGACAGATTTTGCGGAGCGTTTGCTTGAGAGAGTGCGATCCTACCGGCTTCCGACCTGACAAATTGCGAAGCGGGCTTGGGGCGGTTTGGCATATTGACTTGCATCGGGATAACTAAAATATCGCCGGCTAAAATATCATCGGGAAGTTCTATGTCATTGACATCAAGGATGTCATCTTCGGATACTTTGTATTTTGCGGCGATTTTTTCAAGCGTTTCTTCTTCCAAAACTTTATGGCTTACACCGGTAGTGGGCAGAACGGTCAACTTTTGGCCAGGGTGGAGAACTGAATTTTCGTCAAGTTTATTTTCCATCATGATTGTGGCCGGGGAGACGCCGAAACTGGAAGCGATTGAAATGATGTTGTCTCCCGGCACAACTTCATATACAGAACGACCGGCCCGGAGGAAGTTATCCGTGTCGGCCGGATTGGTTTTTACGATCACGTTTTCCTGGATTGTGGTCGGATTGTCAGAAGTGGAAGCGAGAATAACGTTGCTTTGAGCCGATACCGCGGGAACCCAATTTGTAGAGGGGACGATGGTGGTTGTGGCATCAGATTGGCTTAGCAGAGAAGTGTTAAGGGAGGGGTGAGTATAAAGGTATGAAAAAATCACGCTTTGGTCGTTCCCGGCCTTGGCGTGATTTATGAAGATGGTCAAAACAGTAAGCCCCAGCACCAAAAATTCCAGGCTGAAACGGTTGATATAATCAATAGGGGAAAGCGGCAAGATGACCTTGCTGTGCAGGGATTTGAAAGGGTGAATTGTGAATTTGCTGTTTGTTTTGAGGGTGTAGGCGAACTTTTTCAGATTCTGAGAGGCAGTAATATTGGCTCCTATTAACTTCGATCAACGGCTTGATTTAGAGATGATAGAGAGTGGAAAATCAGGGCGTTTTTCGGAGGTTATTTGCTAACTGGGACGGCAGAGAAGCACAAGGGCAATCTTACCAAAATCGGCCTTTTTGGTCAACACTTTTGGGGGTAGGATTGTGCATTAAGTCCGAAAAACCCCTAAATTAGGGCGTTATTTTATGTTTTATATCCACAGAAAGCCATGTAACACGTATCATGAATCACGTATCAAAAAAATCGGGCAATTTTGTTACGTGTTATGTGTTACGTGATACGTGAGTTATAATGCTTAAGCCATGAAAGATTTTTCGGCCCAATTGGGGCTCAATAAGCAACAACTTGCGGCTGTCAAGGCACCGTTGGGTCCGGTGCTGATTTTGGCCGGCGCTGGCAGCGGCAAAACCCGCTCGCTGACCATGCGCATTGTTTATCTCATCAAAAAAATGCGGTTTAAGCCTGAGGAAATTTTGGCTGTGACGTTCACCAACAAAGCCGCGGGGGAGATGAAGGAGCGGGTTGCCAGGCTTTTGAAAAAGCCTGGCAAAATTTCCAATTTCCAATTTCCAATTTCCAATATGCCGACCATGGGCACATTTCATTCCGTCGGGGCTCGGATTTTGCGCTCAGAAAGTCGGCAGGTTGGCTTAACTCCCAATTTTGTGATTTACGATGACGGGGATCAGGAAAGTTTGCTTAAGGATATTTTGATTAAGCTCAAGATTGATCCGACCAAGCTCAAGCCGCAAATGTTCGCCGCGATCATTGATCGCGCGAAAAATAATTTGATTGAGCCCGACGACCCGTCCGCCGAAGCCTTGGCGGAGGCGGATGACCGCTTCAACGATCTGGCCCGGGAGGTCTATGGGGAATACCAGCTGCAACTGAATAAAAACAATGCCGCAGACTTCGGCGACCTGATCATGCTGCCGGTAAAGATTTTTCAGGCCTATCCTGAGGTTTTAAAAAAATACCAGGACAAGTGGAGCTACGTCCTGGTAGACGAATACCAGGACGTCAATCACGCCCAGTATATTTTCGCCAAATTACTGTCGGTTAAACACAAAAATATTTTCGTGGTTGGGGATGACGCCCAGGCGATTTACGGATTTCGCGGCGCGAATATGCAGAATATCCTCGATTTTGAAGACGATTACCACAATGCCAAGGTCATCCGGTTGGAACAGAATTACCGCTCCACAGCGCCCATCCTGGCGGTGGCAGAAAAAGTCATAGCCTTGTCAGCTGCTCAGCACAAGAAACAGCTTTGGACTGAAAATACCGGGGGGCAGCTGCCCACGCTTTATGCCGCGTCGGATGAGATGGCTGAGGCCTGGTTCGTGGCGAAGAAAATTATCGAGCTGCAGGACGAGAACTCCCCCGGCGCTGGAGCGCCACCCCCTCTTTACCAAAGAGGGGGTAAAACAGCATTAGGCCAAGCGGGGGAGTTGTCTTACGAGCCAGAAGAGAATTCTGATGAGGGCATCCTCTCCCGCATCATGAGGAATGCCCGCGCGAAAATTTTGCCCAAGCTCAAAAATCGCAAAGGGCTAAATAATATCGCCGTGCTTTACCGCACCCATGCCCAGTCGCGGGCCTTGGAAGAGCAGTTGATCGAAGCGAGCATCCCATACCAGATTGTCGGCGGCTTGAAATTTTATGAGCGCAAAGAAATCAAGGATGTTCTAAGCTACATGAGACTGTTGATTAATCCATTTGACTTGATAAGCCTCAAAAGAGTCATCAATGTCCCGCCGCGGGGCATCGGGCCAGCAACGTTTGATATTTTAAAAAATGCTTTACTGGAAGAGCGTCATCCGTTTGGCGTCGGCGCCGCGCGTATCGGTAAGCGGCAAACGGCAAGCGATTGGGTGCCGCTCAACGCTAACCGTAAGACGATGCGCGCTGCGCTGCCGAATAACGATAAACTACAGAGCTTTTTCCAGATGCTCGAATCCATTGCCAACACGCCGGAAGAAGCCAGTCTCCTTGATGTCATGCGCCTGGTCTTGCGGCAGACCGGCTACGAAGCATTTTTGCGCGACGGTACGGAAGAAGGCGAGACGCGTTTCGAAAATGTCCAGGAACTATTCAACGTTGCGGGTGCGTTTTCCAAGTTTCCCTGGCGGGAGGGACTGGGCAATTTCCTGGAAGAAATCGCGCTTATGACATCGGTTGACGAGCATGATCCCACTTCTGATAAAGTCACGCTTATGACCCTGCACCAGGCCAAGGGCCTGGAATTTGACACGGTTTTTTTAATCGGCCTGGAAGAAGGCTTATTGCCGCATGCCCGCTCGCTTATGGAAAAAAAAGATATCAGCGAAGAGATTCGCTTGGCTTACGTGGGCATAACTCGGGCCAAACAAAAGCTGTTTTTAGTCTATGCGCAATCGAGGAAGCAGTATGGCTTGCGAAATATGAGCGTCAAATCAAGGATTCTTAAGGCGATACCGGAGGAACTTTTGGATATATATGAACCAGAGTGATAATTTTCAATGATCAATTAATTTTCAAGCTTATTGTTCAATTGAAAATTGGCAAATTGACCATTAATTGCAAAATTGTAAATTCGTAAATTGATAATTATCCATGAACAACCTCACCGACCCCAACTATCTCAAATCCTTCCTAAAACGATCCGGCTTAAAACCACGGCATTACCTCGGCCAGAATTTTTTGGTTGACGAATCTGTTCTTGCTAAAATTGTTACAACCGCCCAGCTTAAGAAATCTGATACTGTTCTGGAAGTCGGGCCGGGTATCGGGACCTTGACGGTGGAACTTCTCAAGCGGGCGGGTAAAGTTATTGCGGTTGAAAAGGATGAGAGGATGATGCAGGTATTGCGGGGTACGTTTGGCGGCAGCGCAGCGGGTATCGGTGAGCGTCTAGCGTTAAGCGGGCGCACAACGCCGCCGAATGACGATACGCGTAGCGCCGACGATCAACGATTAACGGTTATCCATCAGGATATTCTGAAATTTAATCTCGGCCAATACATCCAAGGCCCCTATAAAGTCGTGGCCAACATCCCTTATTATCTGACCTCGCATCTCATCCGGTATTTTTTGGGACAAAAAAATAAACCACGGCTGCTGGTGCTCATGGTCCAGAAAGAGGTGGGGGAGCGGGTTGTCGCCAAGCCCGGCAAATTGTCCATTCTGGGCATTTCGGTCCAGGCATTTGCTGACGCGGAAATTGTGCAGAGGCGATCGATCAGTCCATCCCCGAGGCGAGGAATTCTCCCTCCCGCCCATCCCCGACATTGGATTAGGCGAGTAGACGGGGATGGTTTTGGGAACGAACAATTGCCCTTCATAGTTCCCAAAACCAGCTTTTGGCCGCAACCCGAGGTTGATTCCGTGATTATAAAAATCACGCCAAAAGAAAAGTATCCGGAAATCGCGGATCATAAATTATTTTTCAGCATTGTCAAACAAGCCTTTGCCGGAAAAAGAAAACAGATCAAAAATACGATTCGAAATTCCGAAGCGCTGAAGGCCGCCGGCATTGATCCCAAGGCGCGCCCGCAGGATTTATCTATCGAAGACTGGATTAAGCTATATCAAGCTATCAGGCTTTGACAAGTTTTTGCGGCGGGTTTAAAATTATCTGGCTATGTGGATTACAAAATGTGATACTTGCAAGAAAGAAATCAAAGACACTAAGGCCATGATTAAAATTGGCTATGGCGGTTATTTGGCTACGAAAGAACTTTGCTTTAATTGCGGCAAGAAACTGCTGAGCAAACTTGGCCAGAAAGAAATAATTAGACAGCAATAATATGCTTACAGACGAGGATATTGTAAAAATTGTTAAAGCTGTAACAAAAGCCGAAGTGGAGCTTTTTCCTTCAAAAGCTGATTTTGAAGATTTGCGGAAAGATTTCAGGAGCCTGCAAACGTCAGTGGATAATTATTCTAAGAAAACTGATGATTATCATTTAGAGCTCGCAGTGTATAAGCATAAAGTCAATCAGTTGGAAGCATGGGTGAAAGAGGCGGCTAAAAAGTTGGGTCTTAGTTATAATCAATAGTTAAAAGTTAGAAGTTTCAGACGCGGGCTTTACAAGGCCCGCGTTTTCTGCTATAATATATATAGAGTAATGGAAACTATTGGTAGGTTTTAGCATAAAGCCTCAAAATTAAGGCTTGAAACAAAAAATAAAAAGCGATCCGAATATGACGAATTGACACACGAATGCCCCGAATCTATTCGTGGCATTCGGATGCATCATTCGTGGATTCGTATCGCAGAAACAAAAATGGCAGAAAAACTCCATGAGTTGCTTACTTTGAAGCAGGTGGCTCATTTATTGCATGTCCACGCCAATACCCTCCGGAATTGGGAAAGAGAAGGGCTGATTGAAGCTGTCCGCTTGGGCCCGCGGGGCGACCGGCGATACAAAAAACAAATTATCCATAAAATCCTAAACCAAACATGAGATACAAGAATCATTACGGAACTTTTGCCGCCAAACAGCCTTGGCGTTTTAAGCCTAAGCTTCTTGCCCTTGCCGCTCTGGCCGCGACTTTGGTTTTTGCCGCCGCATTCGTCTTGTTTAAGCAAGACCCCAAGGAAGAACAACTGGCTGTTTCGGATTCTGGCTCATCGGCAGCCTCGGCAATTCCCGGCTGGTGGTATTCGGATTATTTTGGCGCCAGCACCTGCGACGGCGGCTCTTGCGCTCCCGAGGCCGATCCGGACGAGGACAAGCTCACCAACGAGCAGGAATATTTTTATCATTCCAATCCGCTGACGCCCGACTCCAACCAAAACGGCGCCACTGACGGAGCGGATGTCGCGGCCGGCTTTGATCCTTCCCGGCCCGGCCAAGTAACGTTTGAGGAGTTGGAATCCGAGGAAAATATTTTAGGCGAGAGCATTGTCTTTGACTCGGACATCGCGGCGATGGTGGCGGAGGACCAGGACATCAGCCGGGTCAATTTCAACCAGTTTCTGCCCGGCGACGCCGAACTCAAAGTTGATTACGCCACTGAAGGCCTGGTTTACAAAAACTATACCGATGAGCTGCGGGACAAGACCGGCAAATATTTCGCGAGAAAAGACATGGATGAGGTTGCCGCGGCCTTGCAGTTCGCCGAGGGATTTGAGCTTGACCAGTTCAAGGAAAAATCACGGCTGCTCGCTTCCGAGCTTAAGTCCATGAGCGTTCCCTATAAGTTTTTATCTTTTCATAAATATACGATTGCGTTTTATAAGCTGTTCGCCGAAGTTATGCCCGGGCCGGAACCAGGGCAGGAAGACGCCTGGTATGACCGGGCTCAGGCATTCCTGGTCGTGCAGCAGAAACTGGCTTTTGAAAATGAATTATTAAAGCGCGAATTTGGCCTATAACCTTATGGATATCCAGAGGTAATGTTAAATTTCCAATGACTAATTTCCAATAAAATGACAAATGGGCAAAATTCAAATGCCAAAATTTATGACCTGGAAGAAAGAACTGGAGTATTTGGCGAAGAAACAATCCGGTTTGCCAAGAAAATTCCACAGACAGTCATAACCAGGCCGATTATAGAGCAGTTTGTGAAATCAGGAACCAGTATCGGGGCCAATTACTGCGAAGCCGATTGCGCCGAAACCAAGAAGGATTTCGAGCATAAAATCGGCATTTGCAAAAAAGAATCCAAAGAAACCAAGCATTGGTTGAGAATGATTATTGTGGCGACTCCGGAGTTAAAAGATGAAGCCATTAAGCTACAGAAAGAAGTAAACGAATTAGTTTTAATTTTTTCAGCGATAGTGAATAAATCAAAAGCAAAAATCAAGGAATTTTAACATTTAAGCATTTAACATTTGAAATTTTATTTGTCATTGGAAATTGGAATTTTGTCATTTCAATACTATGAACTCTCGAAAAAACAAAACTAGACCTTTCGCCATATTTATCGTCAGCATTTTTCTGGCCGGCCAGATTCTGTTGCCCATGGCCGCCATGCTTTACCCCAAACCGGCTAAGGCTTTTTTGGGCCTGGGGGATTTTACCTTCACCACCGAAACCTGGAATCTATATGATATTGCCAAGGATATTGGCCTCGGGGCGCTTAAGCGTATTTCCCTCAATTTTGCCAACCAGTACCTCACCCGCTTTGCCGAAAAGGTTTTGGATAAGTACCGCATCAGAAATTACCTCTACTACGGCCAGTCGCTGGCTAATTACTACCTCCACCAGTACATCCGCGAAAAAATCACTGACCCCGACCTCCGGGGCATCTACACCCTGCTTGAGACTGACATGCTCTCCCGCATGCAGGTCACCACTGTCACGCCCCAGGGCCAAAGGCAGCGCCAGGCTCTGCTGAAGGCGCTGGACCAGAAGATCAACAAGTATTACATTGAGGCCGGCGGCATTTCTTCTTCCCTGATTTATAACCCGCCGCCCGAGCTGTCCAACATTGATTATTACGCCGCGGCTCAAAGCTACTGGCTCTCGCCGCCGGAAGTTACGGCCCAGAGCTTTGCCGCTTACTTTGAGCAGATGCAGGCCGCCTCTCGCGCTGCCGCTGACCAGGAAATCGCCCAGGGCAAGGGCAACAAATCCGGCCGCGGCTGCAATCCGCTGGCGCAGCAAAGCCTTGCCCCGGCCAGTAAATTTTTGGCCGCCTCCGGCCTGGTCAGGGTTGCTTCAGCCCAGGAACTGCCTTCCACCCCCATAGTCCCGCCCGGCACCACTGTGCCCCTGCCAGCTGTGCCGCCGTCCAACCCTCAGCCGTCGGCTGCCACCAGCCCGTCCACGGCCGCTTGTATTATTTCCGCCATTCAGAATCCCGGCTCTTTCATCGAGGGGCTCACGGCCTCGGCCTTTGACCGCATCTTTGCCAATAACTATAACCCTGACTCGGTCTCCAGCCAGATCGGTTCCCTTCTGGGCAACTTTATCTTCCGTAAGCTCAATCTGGACAAGTCCAATGACTCCGGGGTGCTGTCCGAATACCCCGGCACCGCTTATGCGGCCGATTCCGGCGCTTCGCTTTCGTCCCTAAATAAAATTGACTCTGACGGCGATGGCTTCCCCGAAGGCATTGATTATAACCTGGACGGCAAGCCGGACAACTGCTTCCACGGCGGAGTCGCGCCTAACTGCGTCAATTCCAGCGCTGTCACGTCCTCGGCTTACTTTACCCCCTTATGCATAGGCATGGAAACGGCTGTGGCGGAACTGAAGGACTTTGCCGCGTTCTTGAGCAATCACGCTGATCAGTTGGAAGGCGGGGCGGCGCTTAAGGGCATATTCATAGGCACCATTTGGGATCGGCCTGGGCCTATTGTCGTGCCGGAAAGATCCAGCGGCACCACAGACAATTTCATTATGAAGGCCGACGCCAACCTCTGGAACAATCGCGCCATCTTGGTGCAAAACCAGATTCAGAATTTTTTAGGCGCAGTCCGAGATTATCGCAACCCCAAATTTGACGATTTGGAAATTTCGGTCAACCGCTATGCCTCATTTATGGAGCGGACCATTGCCTCTTTGGCCAAAGATGGGGATTTGGATCTGGCTAGGCGCGGCAGCGGCGGCGGAGGCCTGGAAAACCTCATGAAGAACACGGCCAATATCACGCAGTATCTGGCCCGTTTCCAAAAAGAGCTGGGCCGCTGCGACCGGCCCAATGTGGATGCGGCAGCGCAGGTTCCCTTGCCGGACATTACCGATGTTGAGGGAACAGAGAGCGAATGCGCCCAGCCTTACAGCTTTATCCTGGCTGAAGACGGCCAGCCGCCGCGCTATCAGGCCGCGGTTATCGAAGCCAACCGGCAGGCGATTGCGGAAAATCCGCCCTTGGCTGATTCCGACCGCTCGGACGAAGGGGCCGGGGAGCAGCTTTTGGAAATTGTCGCGGAGAAACTGCGGGCGCAGGGCTATGTCGCTGGCTGGGCCACCAACTGCAACAACAATGACCACCCGGATGAAAATCTGATGGTTTACCGCGGCGCCACCGCGACTTACGGGGAATTTTTCAGCCTCTACCGGGTGGAAGCGGGCATTACTTATCAGCAGGCGGCGGAAAGGCGAGGCTACGCCCTGCATGTCGGCTTTGGCTCCGTCAATATGTGCAAAGGATGCCGGTAGGTGAATTTCAGATATTGACTTAGCCTAACCCTCGGAAGATATTAAGATATTTACTCGGCCTGATTCTTGAAAGGATATTAGGATATTCGTGGAAATAAAAAGAAATCATATTCCGGTAAAAGACCTTGATCTTTATAGAACAGCTCGGGATCTCTCTGACATTGGCTGGGAGATTTATGAACCAATGGATTGGCAGACAAAGAAAATCCTCGGAGACCAATTTATTTCTGCGACAGATTCGTTTGGTGCTAATTTCGTGGAGGGGTATAGCAGGTTTCATTATCTCGATAAGATCAAGTTCTGTTACAACAGCCGCGCATCTCTTTCTGAGGCCCGCGACTGGTGGCTGGAACTTCTGTTGAAACGAAAAAAGATTGATCAGAAAATTTATACTCGTTATTTAACAGTCGCCCAACCCGCTTCACTTAAGCTTCAGAATTTTATCAATGCAGTTTATAAGGCAAAGAATGACGATAAGTAATATCCCAATATCTTAATATCCCTTTGAGAACTAAGTAAAGTCAGTATCTATCTTATGCGTTTGGTAAAGCCAATATCCCAATATCTCCCGCCTTCTCTGAAGCTACGGCGGGCAGGCAATATCCCAATATCGGTTTTGATATTGATTTTGATTTTGCTCGGATCCCTTGGCCCGGCCGATTTTGCTTTGGGGCAAGTCCAGAGCGGCACCTGCAGCATTCCGGCCTACAACAATGACCGGGAAGCCTGCGAAACCGCGGGCGGGACGTTTACTGCCGCGCCGGCAAGCCCTGTGGTACCATCCACTCCGGTTTCTTTCGACAAGCTGATCCGGGATAAAAATGAATGGCTTGAGGCGAATCGAGATCAGGCCAAATGCTCGGCTCTGGCGACAAAAATTCGAGAATATACTAAAAACGATTTAATTAAATATACCTTGGTTTTCAAGCAGTTTAGCTCTGAGTCATTCTTTGGGCCGGGTGACTACTCAAAATGTCAGCTGTATCCGTATACTTTAGACGCCGTGGGAAACAGGGTGGTTGAAGATAAAGCGCAAACGCCGGAAGTCAAAAACATCGAAACAATAGCCCGGGTTTATATCTCAAGGCTTGGCACTGACAATTTTGGCACCTCGCTTCCTCCTAATTTTTTCACCAAATATTCCGGCTATGATCCCAATGCCGACATCGGCGGTAAGGGATTTTGGAGCGGGCTATTCGGCGGTATTTCACAAATCTTAGGCTGGCTGATTGAGCTGATTACCGGCGCAATCTTGGCTTTAACCGCCATGGCTGGCGAGATCCTGGTATTTACCATAAAAAATATCAAAGCCCCTCAGCCGCCGATTGTCAAAGAGGGTTGGGTGATTATCAGGGATCTGATGAACATGATTTTCGTGCTGGCCATGATCGTCATGTCCCTGGCAACTATCCTGCGAGTGGAGGCCTATAATTACAAAAAACTGCTGACCAAGCTCATCATCATGGCGCTGTTGATCAATTTTAGCAGAGTCATCGCCGAAACTCTGATTAATGTCTCAAATATGGTAGTGGACATCTTTGCCCAGGGAGCCAATTGGGGCGCTTGGGGCGAGTCTATGTATAATATTCTCGGATCCGGCAAGCAGGGCAATTTCTTGCAGCAGTTTGCGAACGCGAGCGGGGTCGAGCCGTTGGGTATGGCGATTTCTAAATTGGTTTTGGCGCTGGTCATGCTCACAAGTTTTTTGGCAATCGCCGGCCTGCTGGTTATAAGGATGGTTGGGCTTTGGGTATTGGTGATTTTGTCTCCAGTGGCTTATGCTTTGAATATTCTGCCGGCCACAGCGACTTACGCCAAGAAATGGTGGGAAACATTCGTCAAATATCTAATCTGGGCCCCGGTAGCCGTGTTCTTCTTGCGCCTGGGCGAAAAGATGATCAAAGACAGCGGCCAGGTCGGAGCTTATACTGGTTATTCCGGGACTTTTCAGTTTATTATCATAGCCGGCCTGATGTGGGCCGCAGTCCTGGTCGCCAAACAGGCCGGCATGGTGGGCAGCGAAGCCATAATCAAAGCGGCGCAAGGGGTTGGGTTTGGTCTGCCGAAGTGGGGAGCTAAGCAGGGTGTGGGCGCCATTGGCCGCGCTTATTCCAAATATACTAGCCGTAAGATGGACGCCGCGGAAAGGGCTGAAAAATCAGGAGGGTCGAGAGGCTGGACGAGATTTTGGAAGACTGCCCAGTTTGCCAATTTGCGCGTAGCCAAACAGGCGTTTGATGAGCGGGCCAAGGAAAAGGAAGAAGAGGCATACAAGCCGGCAGTGGGCCAGGTACGTGACAGCATCAACCGGGTTATTCCCACTGAATGGCATGGCTGGAAAGATTTGATAACCGGCAAAGGTGGTCTGCACTTAGGCCAGAAAACTCATTATGGACGCATCGGTCAGCGGCAGATGATCCGGCACAAGATGAAGGAATGGGAAGAGGCTGATCTTTCCGAAGAAGAGAAAGTGGAAGCTTATCGGAATGCGCATCACGTAGAAGACAAAGAAGCCCTGCGCACTATTCTTGGGTTAGGCCGCCACGAAGACGGTGCGGCAATTTTGGCGGCATTGGCTGATCAGGAAGCGGAAACAGATAAACGGGCTGCTAAATATGAGAAAGAAGGAATGAGCAGGAGTAATGCCAGGTTGCAGGCAAAAGCGGAAGTTCAAGAGTTGGTGAACAAAGGAAAGATGGCAAAAGCTGAATATGATTCCGTAGATCAACTGGATGAGATCAGTGAAAGCTTAGGGAACTTAAGTCCTGAGCAAAAAGGGGCGGTTATGGCTCACCAAGATGAAATTGGAGAAGCGGAACAGAAGCTTCGGATGATAGGCAACGCTGTCTTTGAATTTGATAAAAACTTTAGGATGGCGAATGATTTTTCAGGATTTGAGAAGATGCAGAGGCAGCGAGGCACAAATGACATGTTGCAGGAATTGTACAGCAACGGCATTTTTCACACACAAGAAGGCGATATCGAGAAGAGAAAGGTTAAGATTAAAAACGAAAAAGGAGAAGAAGTCGAAGTAGAGCAGGAAGTCTTCAAGCAGATTCGCTTCAAATCCCTGGATAAAGATGGCAAGGAAGTGGAACATGTCATCAAGGATTATGGAGATTTACAGAAAGCCATTGGAGATACTCAGCACGCTTCCAAGAAATCAGAAGGGAATTTGAAGTACGAGCTGACCGGCGCTCGACAACAGATTTCTGCCCAGAAGCGCGTGGAGCGCGGGAACACAGAATCTTGGGGCCGCGCGGAAGAGCCGGCAGCCTATATGGTTCAGGATGCGAGTGGTAATTTTACTGAATTTACCTCAAAGGGTCGCAGGGCATTCAAGATGATTAACCCTGCACGTGTTAACTCATTCAAGAAGTCCAGGCAATTGCAGGGTCGTGTCATTAAAATGGTCGGGCTTTATAAGGATGAAATGACAGGGAGAGTGGAGTTAAAGCGCCCTGAAATCATGGCTGAAGCGTTTAAATTAAACGCAGATATGGCTTCTGCGATTATTGAAAAGGCGGATTTTGACCAGGGACAAGCAGATGAAGTGATTGCAAAGCTGAAAGGTATGCTGCCGACAGAAGCGGAATTTGAGACATCTGAAACGCGAGAAGGTGCAGTAAAAGTCTTAGTGCATATGCATGGCAAGTCAAAAAAGTCATCTGGTGGAGGCCCAGACGCTGAGAAAGGCCCGACCAAAATTAAAGGCGAGGATGGACAGAATATGAGATCACCAGATAAATTAGCCAGTTAATTTATGGATCGCATTATAATAGTTGAAGAAAATTTTAAGGATATTGATCCAAATTTGCTTTTGGATCCCAAGCGCTACCCGGAGGTCGAAGACATGGTTGTCAGCATTTCGGCGGCCGCTGACTTTGGCTATGCCAGAGAATACGTCAAGCTCATGGCAGATAAGCTGACTGTCTTGGCGGAAAAAATTCCTTCAGATTTGGCCGGGAAGTATTTGCGGTTGCTGAAAGCCTTGCGATTGTTCAGTATCGCCGATGTCTCGGATGGCGAAAAAGAGAAGTTTTTCCGCGAGCACGTCGCGGACAGCATGCTTTTGGAATTCGTAGACGTGCCATACTGGATTGAGTTAGTGATGAAAATGTATTATCCTTCAAGCGATCTCGTGGAGCAGGAGCGCAAGATTTATTTGCGGGGCCTAGAATCCAATGTCCAGCTTCTGGGAAAGGAAGACCTGGCCGCAGGCCATGAACGCAAGCATCCCACAGTCGGCAACTGGCTTTCTGATTATCGAGCTTTTGTGAATTTGGCTGCTGCCAAAACCAGGCGAGGAGCTTTGGAGGAATTAACTTATATCAACCAATCGCCAAATGTCAAGAAACTGGGAGCCAATGAGCGGCTGGTTTTGCAAAAATTGATCAAGCTCTATGACTGGCTCAGCTCTGAGCGGTTTCAATATGATTTCTCCCTGCCAGAACAGCAACCTGAGGAAGAGCTGATGCTTCCTGGCGATCAGCATGATTTGATCCCGAAAGATTTAGCGGACTTCGTAAATACCAGGATTGCCGCCCGACCTAGGCCAGCGGCTGTCAAGCTCCCGTTAGTGCCTCTACCCCTACACCCGCAGCCGTTTCCAGTTGCGCCTCAAAAGTTGGCGGATTTGATCAAGCCTGCGCCTCCCAAGCCCATTGTCCCTATTAAGCCTATTCCTCCGGTACCTCCGCCGCCTCCAGGCCTGAGCATTGATAGGCTGAAGCAGGAGATAGCGCAGCAGAAGCAGGATCACTTAGCGCGTAACACGTACCACGTAACAACTCCAAAATTATCGCCGCAGGAGATCAGGCGCGAGGTGGAAACGAAAGAATTGCCCAGTCACGTAGAAAAACCGGTGCTATCAGTTGTTCAAGGAAAGAACTCCCCCCAACCCCCTCTTTATCAAAGAGGGGGTGGAACTGCGTCCGGCAAAGCGGGGGAGTTGTCGCATAGCGCAACAGGTGAAATCAAATATCTTGACGACCTCAAGAAAATTGATGTGAAATATCTGCGTCAAGGCCAGCTCGCGGCGCAAATTTCAAACCTCAAAACTCAAATCTCTCATTTGGCCTTGGCCAACCATTTGTACCCGCATGAGGTTATTGCGGTATTTGAACAAAGCCCGCTGTTTCGGGCTTATTTGGCGCACGGCAGCGCCAAGGTCACCGGCAGCGGCAATGCAGGGGACTTGTCTCAGGCTGAATTCGAAGCCGTGGCAGACCTCAAGCGGGAACTCGAGAAAATGTAGGGTTTGGATGCGAGATCGAAAAGAGGTACCTAAAACAGCCATGCCTTTTTTAGGTACCAATCTTTTTCATTAGAAAAAACATCGGACTTCAAAAGTCTATAAAAGGCTGTTTAGTAAGCCTTTTTCTGTTTCCCGAACCGGTACCTAATTGCGCCATGCCTTTTTTAGGTGCTAAAATATAGTCACTTGATTATGCCAAATATTGGACCCAATCGTAAGGCTTTGATTATGAAAGTTATTATCGCCGCCTTGGCAATCGCCGGAGTGGTGACGATTGCCGTGGTTGCGCCGGCTCTGCCGGCCGCTTTGGGTGCGGTATTTAGCATGTCCGGCCGGTACAGCCACAAGCAAATAAAGAGGTCGCTTGCCAAGCTCAAAAAAGACGGGCTGATCTCAATCGCGTATGAGGGAAAGCGCATGGTCATCAAGCTGACTAAAAACGGCAAGCAAAAAGCGCTCAAATATCAATTGGACGAGATGCAAATCAAGCCTCAAAAGCGCTGGGATAGGAAATTCAGGCTGGTGATTTTTGATATTCCCAAACAATACAAGCAAAATAGCACAATGTTTGCCAAGAAGCTTAAAGACATGGGCTTTGCGCTGCTGCAGAAAAGCGTGTGGGTCTGCCCTTATCCGTGCGAAGATGAGATAGATTTCCTCAAAGAAGTCTATTTAATCCGCCCTTATGTCCGCCTGGCAACGGTTGAGAAGCTTGACATCCAGTATGATCTGATCAATAAATTTAAGCTGAAGGTTTAGGAAAAGTAGAGGTACCTAAAATAGCCATGCCTTTTTTAGGTATCCCATGTTCTAAAATTAAGCTATTAGCAATTTGTGAAGTTAATAAAGTTGCTTCGGAAATTCAGGCGCGTTGTATCCTCCTATGAACCATTGGTTGAGATTTTAATTTCGCAAAAAAAGCTTATCGGCAACCTGCGGTATTATCAGCAGCTGTATCCCGAAGTTTCCGTGGCTCCGGTTTTGAAAAGCAATGCTTACGGCCATGGGCTGGTTGAGGTTGCGGAAATTTTGGACAAGGAAAATTTGCCGTTTTTTTGCGTTGATTCGCTGTATGAAGCCCTGCTTTTGAGAAAACTCGGCATAAGGACAAAAATTTTAGTTATCGGTTACACCTCGCCAAGCAATATCAATGCCGGCAAGCAAAAAGACTTCTCATTTGCCATCACGAGTTTGAGCCACCTTCAAGATTTGGCCCAGAATCTCAAAAATCCGACTGAGTTCCATCTGAAGATAGACACCGGCATGCATCGCCAGGGTATCACGATGCGAGAATTGCCGGAGGCCGCATTAATCATCAAATCTTCCGGAAAAATAAATTTGGCGGGAATTTATTCGCATCTCTCAGATGCCGCGGACGAGGCATTTACTCGGCAACAAATCGTTCATTGGAACAAAGCTGTCGCTGATTTGAGGAAAGATTTTCCGGAATTGCGGTTTTTTCACCTCAGTGCAACTTCGGGTGTTCGTTTTTCAAAAGAAATTTCCGCCAACGCCATCAGGATCGGGCTTGGGCTGTATTTGGCCAATCCGGTGCTCTGCTTGCGTTCAATTGTCACCTCGGTTAAAAATGTTGACAAAGGCGAATTTGTGGGCTATGACCGGACTCTTCAGGCGGTCCAACCCATGAAAATTGCCACGGTGCCGGTTGGATATTTTGAAGGCGTGGATTTGAGATTGTCGAATCGCGGATATTTCAAAGTCAACGATATATTTTGCCCGATCGCCGGCAGGGTCAGCATGAATATTACCACAATTGATGCCTCATCAATTTCTAGCATTAAAGCAGGGGAGACCGTCACAGTCATAAGCAATCAGCCTGAAGACCTGAATTCAGCTGAAAATATCGCCAAAATTTGCGGCACGATCCCTTATGAAATTTTGATTCATATTCCTTCCTATCTTCGTCGAACTGTGGTATAATAAACAAGAAGAATTATCTATTTCTTGAAACAAAAAGCATGCAATTTGCGATACCTCAATTTACGGATATCGAAGACAAGCTGATCGGCCCCCTGACGCTTAAGCAGTTCCTGGCTCTTTTGGCTACGGGTGGGGTGGCGCTCATGTTTTGGTCCTTGTTTGGCTTTGGCATTATCTTCTTTTTGTTCGCATTGCCGACGACGTTGACAGGCGTCATGGTCACGTTTGCCAAATTCAACGGCCGGCCGTTTTTTCTCTACGTCGGGCCGCTGATGGCGTATATGTCCCAGCCGAAAACCATGATTTATCGGCGGGAAGGCGTACCCGTCACTTTTATGAAAAAAGTGGCGGAAATGCCAAAATCCAAAATCCAAAATCCAAAATCCGAATCCTCGGAAAGCCGTTTGAGCAAATTGGCTTATTTGCTTGACCAGAAGGCGCACGAAGAAGAAGAGCTTATTGAACACGTAACACGTACCCCGTAACACGTAACAACATGGACGAGAAGTATCATGAAAAATTAAAGAGAATCATGGATGAATATGTGCATCTAATTTATAAGTTGACCAAAACATTCCCCAAAGACGAATTGTTTGGCGTTGTATCGCAATTACGCCGAGCAGCATTGTCCGTGATTTTAAACTACATCGAGGGTTATGCTCGCCTGAAAAACAAGATTAATATTAACTTTCTAGAAATATCTTACGGTTCGTTGCAAGAGTCAAAATATCTGGTCCAATTTTCTTTCGCCGAAGGCTATTTATTAGAAAATGACTTCAGGCGGGCCGATATACTCGCCAGTGAAATTGGAGCCATGCTCTGGGCTACGCTAAATAACAAAAGGTCTGATACGTGATATGTGTTACGTGATACGTGAAAATAAAGCCTAATCTATGAAACTTGAAATGCAATCGAGTCAGATGTCCGGGAGCAAGCCGCCTGCCTCCACGCAGGCTCTGCTTGATATCGCCGAAATCAAAGAGAGCACGATTGTCATGAAGGATGGGAGCCTGCGGGCGATAATCGTGGTATCTTCCACCAACTTTTCGCTCAAAAGCGGGGAGGAGCAGAATGCGCTGATCAGCAGTTACCAGAGTTTTTTGAATAGCCTGAGTTTTTCCATCCAAATCGTCATGCAGTCCCGCAAGCTTGATATTCATTCATACCTGGACAAACTGCGGGCCGTGATGGCCGAGCAGACCAACGATCTTTTGCGCATGCAGACGGAAGAATACATCGAATACATTTCCAAGCTCATCGAATTCGCTTCAATCATGAACAAGACTTTTTACGTAATTGTGCCGTACACTTCCGGGGCCGCTTTGGTCAGGGAAGGATTTTTGTCCAAGCTTGGAAAAATTTTCAACCCGGTCAACAAGATTTCAGCCAAAGAAACTGAGTTTGAGCGGTCTCGCGAACTTTTGTATCAGCGCGTCAACCAAATCAACGGCAACCTAAATGGCATGGGGCTTAAAAGCATCGTGCTTGCCACTGAGGAACTGATCGAGCTCCTCTACAACAGCTACAACCCCTCAGCCGGCTCACAGATCAAAATCAGCCATCTGGAAGATTTGGACATAGCGGAGGCTTCACAATGATTAAACTCCCGGGAATCACCAATCCGCCCAGCCCCAAGGAAGAACTGGAAAAGAAAATTCTCGCGGCTGAGCGCGAATACAAACAAGGGCTCACCAGTTTGCGCGATTTAATCGCCCCCTCGGCTTTTGTTGTGTCTCCGAATCAAGCCGACGTCTCCGGCAAGCTGACGCGCTCTTTTTTCGTCATTTCTTACCCGCGCTTCATCTCGGTCAATTGGCTTTCTCCCTTGATCAGTTTGGACCAGCAAATGGACATGGCCATGTTTATCTACCCGATTGACACGGAAGATATCATGAAGAAACTGCGGAATAAAGTCGGTCAGCTGCAGTCCACCATGGCCATGAACCAAGAACGGGGACAAGTGCGCGACCCGATGCTCGAGACGGCTTATCAGGACGTCGAGGCTTTGCGCGATCGGCTGCAGCAGGGGACCGAGCGCTACTTTAGGTTTTCGATTTATTTCACGGTTTACGCCGACAGCCAAAAAGAGCTGGATGAGATTTCCGCCACCATGGAGTCAATCTTGGGCTCCAAGCTCATCATCGCCAAGCCCGCAGTTTTGCAGATGGAGCAAGGGTTCAATTCGACCCTGCCTTTGGGCAATGACGAGCTGGCCATAGCTTCCAACATGAACACCGAGCCTTTGAGCACGACTTTCCCGTTTGTGTCCTCAGAGCTGACGAGCAACGACGGTATCCTCTACGGGATTAATCGGCACAACAACAGTCTCATTTTGTTTGACCGTTTTCAAATGGAAAATGCCAATTCCGTCTGTTTTGCCAAATCCGGCGCCGGCAAAAGCTATGCCGTGAAATTGGAGATCCTCCGTTCATTAATGCTGGGCACAGACGTCATTGTCATTGACCCGGAAAATGAATACAAGCATTTGTCGGATGCGGTCGGCGGTTCTTTCCTAAACATCTCGCTCAATTCCAATTCGCGCGTCAATCCGTTTGATCTGCCTCGGGGGATCGAAGGCGAAACCAATGAGGACATTCTCCGCGACGCAGTCATCAACCTTTTGGGCCTCATGAATTTGATGCTCGGCAAACTCAATCCCACGGAAGAGGCGATCATGGACCGTGCGCTTTGGGAAACATACGCTAAGCGCGACATCACGCCCGGTTCGGCATTTGAAAACGCTGAAACTCCGATTATGCAGGACTTGGTGGATGTCTTAGGCGGCATGGTTGGCGGCGAAAGCCTCGCTCAGCGCTTGACCAAATACACCGAAGGCACGTTTAGCGGCATCTTCAACCAACCAACCAACATCAACCTTGATAACCAGTTCGTCGTGTTTTCGGTCAGGGATTTGGAGGACGCGCTGCGTCCGATCGCGATTTATGTGATTCTGAATTATCTCTGGAACACCGTCCGCTCGCAGCTCAAGAAGCGGATTTTGGTCATTGACGAGGCGTGGTGGATGATGCAGCACGACGATTCGGCCAAGTTCTTGTTCGGCATTGCCAAACGGTCCCGCAAGTATTATCTGGGTGTCACGACCATCACCCAGGACGTTTCGGACTTTTTGCAGTCGCCCTATGGCAAACCAATCGTGACCAATTCGTCTATCCAGCTTCTGTTCAAGCAATCGCCGGCCGCCATTGACTTGATTGCCGAGACATTTTTCTTAACCGAAGGCGAGAAATACCTGCTTTTGGAATCGGACATCGGCGAGGGGATTTTCTTTGCCGGCCTCAAGCACGTGGCCATCAAAATCATCGCCTCCTACATGGAAGACCAGATCATCACCACTGATCCCAAGCGCGCGCTGGAAATTGAGCAAGCTAAGAAAGAGATACAGACAGAGCGAGCAGCAAGCTAACGATGACAATGACGATAACGATGACCGACCAAAATCCATGCCTGAACCAAGTGATGTAGAAGAACAGCTCGCAGAGCAGCAAGCCGCTGAAGAAGAGAAACGGCAGGAGTTTGAAACCCTGCAGCAGCAGGAACGGTTAAACCAGCAATCGCCCCAACAGCAGGCTGTCCGGCAGGCGCAAGATTTTGCCAAACAGGCGGCTGCCCGAGCCGTGCGCCGCTACGGCGCAAAAATTGCCGGTAAAGTGGCGGCGCGTTATGGCTTAACCGCCGCGGCCACGGCTGTGGCCCCGTTTCTATTGCCGGTCCTGGTGGCGGTGATTGGTGTGCTCCTTATGGGTTTGCTGGTGATTGTCATCCTGGTTTCCGCCTGCAACGCCGGGGGCGTGGGCGGCAAAATTGCCCGGTTTCTTCTGGTCCCTGGCGCCAGCACAGTCTGCAAA